>Ga0194041_10000138_pt1 | contig 27213 bp, 25 predicted proteins | sample JunL449m_MetaG_FD_160082 | JGI IMG/M metagenome (GOLD analysis project Ga0194041, IMG submission 160082) | Anoxic zone freshwater microbial communities from boreal shield lake in IISD Experimental Lakes Area, Ontario, Canada - Jun2016-L442-9m | ecosystem: Environmental > Aquatic > Freshwater >...
GAAGCGAACTCGATCATCGTTCGCGTAATCCTTGGCCATTTCCCAGTGCTTCATTTCGTCACGAGAAAAAATGACAAGTCGGCGGGGGTTGTACTTTTCAAGCGTCATCGGAACAAAGGTGTGCCCGAATGAACCGGTGCCACCGGTGATCAGTATGGAAGAACCGCTAAGCACGTTGTGACCCCTCGTTCGTTGTTGGGATGCCCTCGCTTCGAAGCATCTGAATAAATGCAGTATTCCCTGGCTGGTACGCCATCAGTGCATCATTGTATGGGCTAATGGCAGCAGCCCATTGCGCATCCGACATGGATTGAACCAATCCAATTACATGTTCAAATTCGGAGTCGTTTGCTGAATTGGTCCAAAATGGACCAGATGCACCAAGTTCAAGAGGGTAGCCAAAATCGGTGTCGTGTATCTCGCGCGAAAGTTCATTATTAACGGCATTAATCCGTCCGGATAAAAACACAACTTTGTTACCTCGAGCAAGAAATTCATAACCGATTGTGCTGTCAGCAGCAACAATGAGTGATGCAGAATTACAAAATTCGTACGTTGAAGTTTCTGAAGCTCGTGGGATGAAGTGGACCGTGTGCGGATTTGCCGCGGAAACAAAGAATTCGCGCTCATACGAGCTTGAATCCGTTCGTTTACCGAGGACAGCGAAGGATTGGTTCGTGCGTTTTGAACGTTCGGCTAAAAAGCGAACGATATTTTTTTCAATGGTGTAGAACTCGGATGCAGTGATTGATTTGTTTCCAAAGAAGAATTTGACTTCTGAATTTGGAATTTCAAATGGTGGGTGTTGTGAAACATAAACAATGTCGAAGTGTTCTGTTGGTTTGATCAGATTGCCAATCAAGTTGTTTTTTAACGATCCTGTAACCACTGGCTTTACTTGGATGTACTGCGTGTACTGATCTGCTGCAGTAGTTCCTAAAACACAAATTGCATGAGCGGAAAGCGTGTTCTTGGCAGATTCATTTTTTAGAAGATCAAAAAAGCCAAAGCCCATTTGATTTGCATAGTTGGCCCGTTGGCCATTTTGAATTGCAATGAATTTAATTTTTGGAAAAATTGCTTCAAGTTTGTAGAAATCAACGTTGTTGTCAAGGAATGTAAACACAAACTGTGGCTTGAATATTTTAATATAGGCAACGGTGTAATCAAAAAGCGATTTTTTTCCTGCAACGAGCATTCGCAAAAGAGCGAACGCATTCATGTGTTCAATGTCAATGATGGAAATATCTTTTTCTGGAATGTACTTATTAAGAATGTTGAGCCCAGATGCATCGATTAGGGCTACTTGTTGCCCTTTAGGTAGAGCAAACGAAAATTTGAAATTAGGCATTGGCATTGCGTGCTGCTTTGCGAACAGCTTCCAAGTCAGCAGGAGTGTCTACGTCGATGGCTTCTTCGTGACTCACCTCGATCCAGCGCACGGGACTTACGTGCAACGAATTCGATGCGAGAAAATCCCGCACACCGACTACGTAAATACTTCCGCTTTGTCGGTAGGCCTTTGGTAACTCCTGGCGTGAACGTGAGAGATCGTCAATTGTTCCTACGGGATGCAAGGTTCCATCAGTGGCAGTAAATGTTTTAAACGGGTGATGTTCTGCTTCTATTACCCCGTAAACACTGCCTGTACTACCGTTTTTTATGAAGAGGCGCACGGCATCGCTAATTGTTGAAGCTTGTCGGAGTGGTGAAGTGGGTTGCAGCAATACCAAGGTCGTGGGATTTGGGTGACTCTCCAAAAATTTTTGTAGAGCGTGTGCGATCGCATCTTCTATTGCGGCTGTGTCAGTTGCGAGATCTGCTGGACGCTGTATTGCAATTGCCCCAGCATTTGCTGCAGCTTCAAGAATGGTTGGATCATCGCTTGAGACGACTACGGCGTCAACTACACCTGATTGAATTGCAGAATTTACAGCTCTGGTAACAAGCGATTGTCCACCTACTTCAGCAAGATTTTTGTTTGGAATGCCTTTTGATCCACCTCGTGCGGGGATGATTGCGATGCAGGTCATTACATCACATCCTTTAGATCGACGAATAATTTGTCTACTCGCGCTTCAAACAAAACCCCTGAGTGGAGCAACTCGGTGAAACGTTCGGTTGATCTACCGTCCCCGAATTCTTGCTCCGAATTCGTTGGCCCTTGCTGTTTAGCTCCGTGAATAGCCGCGACGATTTCTTCCGCACGCGCTGGAACTTGCGAAATCGACGCACTGTCATGACGGCCTCGTTGGCGATCGCCAACATCGATACTTGGGATGCCATACAGCGGCGCTTCGCGAATACCGGCGCTCGAGTTTCCGACCATTCCGCGTGCATTTTTGAGAAGAACAAGGAAATGTTCGAACCGCAAGGATTCAAATTGTCTAAATCGCTTGCTGTGATCAGCCAGCCGTTTGTACTCATTAATAATTCGTTCAAAGCCAGTGTCGTTGTTTGGGTGAATAACAACAAAATTCTCACCCGAATAAATAAGTCCATTGACAAATTCCGTCGCCGCTATTGCGCTTGCTTCAAGGTCGGTGGTTACTGGGTGGAAAATTGCGATGAAGTAAGAATCAAATTCAATTCCATAGCGTGATTTTGCTTCGGCAAGTGTTGGAAGCGAGGGCGAGAGCATGATGTCGAGGTCTGGTGAGCCAATGATGTGAATTGTGCTGCTGTCTTCACCCAGTTGAAGCAGTCGTTTTTTGGCTTCTTCATTGGCCACTAAGTGAATGTGTGAGAGCTTGCTCACAGCGTGTCGAATCACACCATCGATGGTCCCTGAAAGTTCACCACCTTCAATATGCACTACACGTGTGTTGCTAAGAGCCCCGGAAATTGCCCCGGCCAATGCTTCCGGTCGATCTCCATGAACAATGAGTAGATCCGGTTGGTTCTCTTGAATGAAACGCGACAAACCTTTGATGGTGTTGGCAACGACGACATCCATTGGATCGCCAACAGATTGATTCTCAAATGGAACAATAAAAATTTCATCGGGAAGAGTTCGACGTACTTCAAGAATTGTCGAACCAAATCGTTCAAGCATGTGCATTCCGGTTGCGAAAACTGAAACTTTGAACCCCTCGGCATGAGCCGCGAGTATGAGCGGCTTTATCTTGCCGTAGTCCGCGCGCGTCCCTGTAAGAAAAGCAACGTGCTTACTAACTGACATCAGACCAACCCAGTTGGTGTCCTCTCGTCATTTCACGAGTGGAGGTCTTGCCTAAAACTTTTTCTAAGTCGTACGCAAGGATTTCACCAGTTCCTGGTCGTTTCACCCAAATGTTTTCTTCAGTGAGTTTTTCGCCACTGGAGATATTGCGAATAGCAACAACTGAGGCGTACGCAAAGTCAATTGTGGGCTGTTCCTCAGAAAGCACAGTCTTTGAACCGCCAGTTGCTTGATGAACAATTCGCGATCCTTCAATGAGTTCCTGTAGCCCTGTTGGGTCAACGGAAATTTCAATGTCCTCACCAATCCAGCTCATGTCGCTGGTGAAGTGACGTTCAATAATTGATGCGCCTAATGCAACTGCAGAAATTGACGGCAAATTGGAAAGCGAGTGATCAGAAATTCCGATGACCGTATTCGGAAAAAGTTCACGTAATTGTGTGATTGCCCCAAGCCGAATTTTGTTATACGGCGTTGGGTACATGCTTGTGCAGTGAAGAAGTGCGTAGGAAGCATTTTCCGATTCGAGAACTTCAACTGTTCGCTTCACGGATTCAATGTCGTTCATTCCTGTACTCACAATGATTGGTCTGCCAAAACGGGCAATGTGACGAATCAATGGTGTGTTATTGCACTCACCAGAACCGATTTTGAATGCAGGTACATCTAATTTGTCGAGCCTTGTGGCTGCTTCGCGTGAAAATGGAGTAGAGAGAAAAAACAGTCCACGATCTTCAGCATGTTTTTTGCAGGCAAGCTCTTCGTCGTTCGTCAGCGTGCACTGAGCAATGATGTCCCAGATTGAACGAGTGGAGTTTGCGGGTACAACGTCATTTGGAATCATCTCGTCGTCAACAGAATGCGCTTGAAATTTGACGCATTCACCACCAGCATCGGCGACATCGTCAATCATTTGAATTGCACGCTTAATGTCCCCACCGTGATTGATCCCAATTTCTGGAATCACGAGTGGCGCATACTCGTCGCCAATATTTCGACCGTTAATAACAAGATTGCGACTCATGTGGATCCCTTTAGTTTTATTTCAGCAGGCTCGTCAGTGTCGTGACGAGGTAGGCGAGTACGACGGATATAACGATTGCGCTCAAGGCCCCAGCCAGGACGGTGCCACCGGCCAGCCCAATAGCGCTGGTCTTTCGTTGTTTCTCTGAAGGTTCCCTATATAGAGGAGTTGTTTTTGTTTGCACCTGAACGACATTTGAGCGACCTTGTCTGGCAGGCTTAGTGCCACCAAGAACAACAAGGGCGCCAATTGCAAGTACACAGGCAAGCAAAGCCCGTACTGTCACACCGAATGTGGAAGCGAAAATAGGTAAATCGATGAGCGAAAACAACGACGTCACGATGCCAAATAGCGTACCGCTACCACCACCGACCCTTGCTCCAACAAGGCCGGACAAAGCAGATCAGCGGAAATTGTGGTGGGCATTGCCATTGCTGACTTGCGCGTGGTTGGCACTGGTGGGCATCGTCGTGGCGGCGAGCATCCAAGTGCGCTTTTGGGAGGTGGCACCTGGTTCAGCCGAACCAGTTGCGAATCGGCTTGGATTTACCAAAGAAGCACTTGCACACGTGACGCGATACCCGTCAACGAATTCCGTGTTGTTTGTTACTGCATTTGGTGGACAGCTTTCCGCTCTTGAAGCGTTTGTTGGTTCTGTTGATTCAGACGTTGAGGTGCAGTCTTATGAGGAGAGGTTCGGCAAGAGCACTCCAGGGACTCAGCAGCAACTTGGCTTTCAGTCCATGACCACAGCGAAGCAGGTCGCTGAATATGTGGCGTTTACGAAGTTGGGCCTCGACGCATCATTCGAACTTGGAAGTGTCATCGTTGAAGAAGTGGTGTGCTTAGATGTCCCGGTTACGCTGAGTGCATGCAAGCAGTTGCATCCAGGAGACACGATTACCGCATTTGACGGGAAAGTCACTCCGACTCTGGCTGAATTAGCCGCAGCAATGGCGGGCCATAAACCAGGCGACATCGTGACTGTCAGCGTCATTCCTCATATGGCAATCAAGCCAGAGGATCGACGGATTCAATTAATAGAAAGTCCAGATGAGCCCGGTCGAACAATTATCGGGTTTATTCCAGCCGATACCCGAACAGTGATACTTCCATTTGAAGTCACAATTGACACCGATCGAATCGGTGGGCCATCTGCCGGTCTCGCATTTACCCTCGCTTTACTTGACGAAATGACACCTGGAGACCTCTTTGGTGGAGTCAAAGTTGCGGCAACGGGAACGATGAACGAGGACGAAACAGTTGGCGCAATCGGCGCATTACGTCAGAAGGCAGTTGCCGTAAAGGCTGCTGGTGCCAAGTTATTTATTGTTCCAAAAACACAATCACCAGAGGAACTTGCTGCGGCAAAAGCTGTGCTCGGACCATCGGTCAGGATTGCAACAGTCGCGAATCTCGAAGAGGCATTGGCTCTACTTGAGTCTCTTGGTGGTAGCGGACTCACGAATGCCACAATCTCGCTGTAGGCGGGGCGTACTGTTGTTCGCATGGCAATCTCATTTTCACGCCCCGACCCGTCTTCACCGGCGGCCGTTGGTTCTGCGCAATTCAGCGTAGTTAGGCGTGGGTTTGAGCAAGAAGAAGTTCGCGACTTGTTGCGTGGTGTTTCTGCAGAACTTGCACGGCTACAGGAGCGTGAACGCTTTTTAGAAAGTGAACTTCGCGCAATGCAAACTCGCGGACTTTCGGCCCCTGGTGCAATAGACGAAGAAATGATCACGGCGCTTCTTGGAGAAGAAACTGCGCGAGTGCTCACATCTGCGCGTGAAGCTGCGAAACAGCAAATTGCGCGAGCAGCAGAAACCGCAGAACGGTTAGTCCGCGAAGCCAGTTCGGATGCTGCACGCATTCGTCAAGAAGCTGAAATTGAATCTTCGCGTCAACGAAACGATGCAGTTGCCGACGTTGAGGCTGAAATTGATCTTGCCAAACAGCAAGGTCGTGAAATGGTCACCGAAGCACGTGAGTATCGCGAAAAAGTATTGAGCGAATTGGCACGACGACGCGAACTAGCTCGTGAACAAATTGAACATCTCATTCACGATCGCGATCGTTTAGTGGCTGCATTTGATCGAGCTCGGTTGGCTGCGAATGATGTTGTTGGCGATTTAACCGAATTTGATGAGTTGTCTGATGAAGTTGCCCGAATCAGTGGGCTGAACACATCGGTAGATGCCACTAGCCCAATATTTTTTGATCACACTAAAGACCCAGATGCGATTCCGCAGTCATCTGAATCACTAGAGATTGAAAAGGTTGTTGGAATAGTCGCTGAATCAATTGATGTGACCACAATTGAGACTGTTGAAATAATTGAAACGACGGAAAGTATTGAAACCGTTGAAGTAGTCGAAGTGATTGAAGCCGAAGAAATTATTGAAGAAACTCCTGACACCACGGTCGTTGCAATGCATGAGGCACCTGCTGGCATGTCTGACCATCCTTCGTCTGAGCCACCAGCGCAAGAACACATTGCAGAAGTTGTGCAGTTGTTTGGTAAAAAGCGCAAAGACATTGAAGTTCCAGAAGCGGCTGTTGAAGTCACAGCGCCACCTATTGCACCTGTTGAAGTAAAAAAACAACCGGCCGCAACCACCCCGCAAAAGAAATCAGTAGATGACCTTTTTGCTCGACTCAAGCAAACCAATACTGCTGAGGTTGCGCGAACTGCTAAGCCAAAAGTTGTTGTTCCAAAGGTGGATCAAGGGGTTTTTGATCACCGAGACGAGGTATTAGAGCCAATTTTGGTGCAAGTCACTCGGAAAATGAAGCGTGTTTTGGCTGATGAAGAAAACTCAATGCTCACGTATTTGCAAGGCAAAAAATCAATAGTTGCCTTAGAAAAAGTTCTTCCAACAGCTGAAGAGCATTTGCAGATGTATGTCGAAGCACTTGCTGAAGACATTATTTCGGCAGCGATGGCTGGGGCACAAAGTCTCTCTAAGAGCTTGAAAGCAGATTTGCGCAAGCGAATTACTCGTAGTGCCGTGATGCAAGTTGTCTCCCGCACAATGGATGAATCGACTATTCGTCCATTGCGTGAAAAAATTCAGCGCGCAGTTGAACAAAGCGATGGCGACAAAGACGAAATGTCCAACCTCGTTCGCAGCGTGTATCGCGAAATGAAAATGCAACGAGTTGAACAACAGGTTTCAGACATCACCCGTATGGCCTATAGCCGTGGTGCATATTTGGTTTTAGACCAAGGAACAAAAGTGTGCTGGATGGTCGATCCAAATGGCCCAAGTTGTGCAGACGCTGAAGACAATTCACTAGCTGGGTCAACTGACTTAGGCAGCGAATTCCCTACAGGACATTTACATCCAACTGCCCATGCTGGATGCCGATGCCTTGTTGCGCCAATAGGCGACTAATCTCCACTGCGTGCGCAACCCTTCAGACTTACCTCCTCGTTCCCGTAATCCACAAGGCGGTTTTCGCCTCAAGCGTCCTGGCCGAAGTCGAGTTATCGCTACGGCAGTAATTGGCGTTTTAGTCGCAGTGTTTCTTTCAGCGAAAAGCGTTTCTGGCTTTTATGTAGATGCGCTGTGGCACGACGTGCTCGGCCGTGGAGATGTTTTTTGGGGAACTCTGCGTGTTAAGGCTTTGTTAGGTGCAGTCTTTTTTGCAGTTTTTGTATTCTTGATGTTGATTAACGGTTGGTTGGCGGATCGAATTGCGCCAGAGTCCATCGCGCCATCTCCAGAAGAACGAGCTCTCGCTGGGTACCGACAATTAGTAGGACGCAAGCAATGGTTGGTACGAACAGTGATTTCAGTTGTCTTAGGGCTCATGGTCGGGTTGCCTGCCATGACCCAATGGCAAGAGTGGCTGCTTTTTAGAAACCATCAATCATTTGGAATTAAAGAACCCTTATTCAATCAAGACATCAGTTTCTACGTATTCCGAATGCCCTTTGCCGAATTTGTCGTCAACTGGTTATTCGGGGCATTGGTCCTCATCACTGTTGTCACTGCGGCCATTCATTATTTGAATGGTGGAATTCGCTTGCAGGTACAAGGTCGCAAAGTTACACCTCAGGCAAAAGCACATTTATCTGTACTGTTCGCTGGCCTTGCGATAGTTCGTGCCGCAAGCTATTGGCTATCGCGTTTTTCACTTACTGATTCAACGCGCGGGGTAGTGCAAGGCGCCACATTTACCGACGTGAAGGCGCAGTTGCCGGCAATCAACTTGATGATTCTGGTTTCGTTTGCAGTTGCTGCATTGTTCCTATGGAATGTGCGGCAAAAGGGCTGGAGAATTCCAGTACTCGCAACGTTGATGTGGATGCTTGTAGCAGTCGTTGCTGGAACTATTTACCCGGCAGTCATTCAACGATTCTCTGTTCAGCCAAACGTGAACACAAAAGAGCTTCCGTATATTGAGCACAACTTGATTGCGACCAAAGCTGCATTCAACATCAATTCAGTTGCACAGAAATCATTGACGTTTGGCCCGATTAGTGCTGCAGATGTTTCAGCAAACGAAAACCCATTACGCGATGTTCGTCAACTAGATCCGATAGAAATGCGCGATCGATTTGCTTTGGATGAAGGTAAAACTTCGTTCTACGCCATTCGCGACCTTGACGTAGACCGATATGTCATTGATGGTCGATTGCAGCAAGTGATACTTGGCTCGAGAGAGCTCAACACAGCTGGGATACCCAATAGAACTTGGGTATCACGTCACCTTATTTACACTCACGGTTGTGGAATAGTTGCTGCCCCCGCAAGTCGCGTCACCGTTGATGGTCGTCCTACCTATATCGATATTGGTGTTAAGACTCCACAGTTGTATGTAGGCGAAGGGCTTGATGGGTATTCAATTGTTGGAACCAATCAAATTGAGCAAGCCTGTCCAGATACCGCCGCAACTCCATATTCAGGAACTGGTGGAGTAAAACTTTCATCTCCTGCTCGCCGCGTTGCATTTGCCTTGCATTTCGGTGAATACAACTTGTTTGGGTCAAACCTCATTTCAACTGAGTCACGCATCATGTGGATCCGCAATGTTAAAGATCGAGTACAAAAGATCGCACCATTTTTTAAATACGACGCTGATCCGTATGCTGCAGTTGTTGACGGGAAAGTGGTGTGGATTATTGACGCGTTCACTACGAGCAGTCGTTATCCGAACTCACAAAACGCCAACACCGATCAACTCACTGCAGGTTCTGGGCTGAACGCCACATTTAATTACGTTCGCAACAGTGTGAAAGTAGTTGTCGACGCTTATTCCGGTCAACCAACCTTTTATCAAGTAGATGCGAATGACCCAATTGCGAACACTTGGGGAAAAGTGTTTCCAAAACTTCTCACCCCTGTTGCACAGGCGTCCCCAGAACTTATTGCGCACTTCCGCTACCCAGAAGATCTTTTCCGAGTACAAACCAATATGTACGGTCGTTATCAATTTGATGACCCGACGTTGTTCTTCAATCGCGATGCAGCTTGGAGCGTTGCTCAAGCACCACCGAATCAGCCGGAAGGAACTTCTGGTGTAGTGAGTTCCGTTGATACATCATTAACTGCCAACCCAATCAATGTTCAGGACGCAAACGTTGAGCGGTTCAAACCGTATTTCACTATTTTCCATGCACCTGGGGCAACTGAAACTAATGGCGTGTTCTCGATGTTGCGACCGTTCGTACCGTTCTCATCAGATAACGCACGTAAAGAATTACGTGCTTTTATGGTTGTATCGAGCGATCCACGCACGTACGGCCAGATGACGGTATATAAAGTTGGCGAACCACTCCCAGAGGGGCCAGCAACAGTTGCGGCTGAATTTGGTAGTGATCCAACTGTTTCTCAGCAAGTGACATTGCTCGATCAACGAGGATCCCGTGTAATTTTCGGCGACCTTCAAATGGTTCCTGTGGCCAATGGCCTTGTCTATGTTCGTCCTCTGTACGTTCGACCCGATGACGCATCAGCGCGACAAGTGTTTGTTCGGAAAGTCCTCGCTTCATACAACAACAAAGTGGTGATTGCAGATGATTTAACCACGGCGATAACGCGACTATTCCCTGGCTATGCGGGATCGCTTGGCGATCGTGTTGGTGATGGACAAATTGTTGTTCCAGATGGAACCGTGCCTGCAACTGGTGGAACTACCGCAACTACCGTGCCAAGCAGTATTCCTGCAGGTTCGCAGTCAGCTCCAGATTTACTGGCGCAAGCTGAAACGCTATTTGATCAGGCAGATGCAGCGTTAGCGCAAACTCCACCAGATTTTGCAACGTATCAATTGAAGTTGTCTCAGGCAAGAGAGCTTGTTCGACAAGCACTGCAAATCATAGGCAACTAGTTGCTAGCGAGATTCGCGGATAATTTCAGCAAGCATTGCCAAGTCCTGGCGGAATGCAATTTCGTAGCGCGCCTGTTCGTTTGCAATTCGTGTTTGGTTTACGCGTAGTTGCTCTAACGCCGCAATCGATGCAGGATCTTCCTGTTTTTCGAGCAGAGTCTGGATCTCATTGCCAAGTTCGTGCAATTGATTCGACATTTCTGCATTCGTTGCAGAAAGACGGTTATCGAAAACCGTGAGTCTTTGTTCAAGCGTGTTGATTGCAGCTGTCACTAGCGAGAGTTCATTTGCGCGCTTCGTGACTTCTGAGCGAAGTGATTGAAGTTCGGCGCGAACTTCACCAAGATCGGTGACTGTTGCTTTAGGGGTTCGCGCGAAAAGTGCCATGGTGGGTGTGGTGATGCAGGTGTTTTGGGCCGAAGGTTGCTATCTCTATGGTGTGCTCGATACCGTACAACTTCTACGACGCGGGGTGGAGCAGTCCGGTAGCTCGTCGGGCTCATAACCCGAAGGTCACAGGTTCAAATCCTGTCCCCGCCACCAAGTTCAAAGGGTCCCCGGTTCGCCGGGGGCCTTTTGTATATGTGGCTTAAGAGCACAGCAGAATTGTTATCCTGCCTGAATGTCAAATAACAAGCCATCAATCACGATCCCGCAAGAAGCACCACCAGCAGCGTTGGTAAAAACCGACATCACCGTTGGATCAGGCGACGAAGCGGTAAAAGGCAAAAATGTTTCTGTGCACTATGTAGGAGTTGCATGGAGTAATGGCCAGGAGTTTGACGCTTCGTGGAATCGTGGTGAAGCATTTGATTTCCGTTTGGGCGCAGGTCAAGTGATTCAGGGTTGGGATGACGGAGTTGCTGGAATGAAAGTTGGTGGACGTCGTCAATTAACAATTCCACCAGACATGGGATATGGAAGCCACGGTGCAGGCGGAGTAATTAAAGGTGGAGAAACGCTTGTCTTTGTTGTTGATTTGCTGAATGTTTTTTAAGTAACCACAGATAGGCTCAGTAGTACAGAACTTTGTGCAACACGAACGTTGCACATGTAAAGAACTGGTGAGTAATGAATATCTTGGTAATCGGTGCAGGTGGCGTAGGCGCTTCAATGGCGTCTATCGCAGAGACCCGATCGTTTTTTACACAATTTGTCCTAGCGGATATCTCTCTTTCCCGCGCCGAAGAGGCAATTGCTCTACTTGATGATCGATCAAAATTTATCGCTGAGCAGGTTGATGCCCGCGACACAAATGCGATTAAAGCGCTTATTCAGCGGGTAAAAGCCGATGTGGTGGTGAACGCATGTGATCCACGTATGAACGAACCAATTTTCAATGCGGCCTACGAATCACATTGCAATTACATCGATATGGCAATGAACTTGAGCGCGCCACACGCATCAAATCCATACGAAGAAGTGGGTTCGCCGTTGGGTGCAGATCAGCTGGCAGCCGATCAAGCTTGGCGCGACCGGGGACTTCTTGCACTTGTAGGAATGGGTGTTGAGCCTGGACTGAGCGATGTATTTGCTCGTTATGCGGCTGACAACTTGTTTGACACAATTGACGAAATTGGTGTTCGCGACGGATCAAACCTGTCAATTGACGGTCTTGACTTTGCCCCGACATTTTCAATTTGGACAACGATTGAAGAATGCTTGAACCCACCAATTGTGTGGGAAAAGAATCGCGGTTTGTATACGACCGATTGTTTTTCGGAACCCGAAGTATTTCACTTTCCAGCGGGCATTGGGCCGTACGAATGCGTGAACGTTGAACACGAAGAAGTACTGCTGATTCCTCGGGAAATTGATTGCAACCGAGTGACGTTTAAGTACAGCCTGGGTGCAGAATTTATTGACTGGCTAAAGACGTTTGCATATCTTGGTCTTGACAGCACGGAACACGTGCGGGTAGGAGACGTCAGTGTTTCACCACGTGACGTTTTGGCCGCAGTGCTTCCTAATCCCGCAAAACTTGGACACCTGATGCATGGCAAGACATGTGCTGGAACATGGGTTCGAGGAACCTATGACGGCAAACCACGTGAGGTGTACCTGTATCACGTTGCAGACAACGAAACAACAATGCGCGACTGGGGTTCACAAGCGGTGCTCTGGCAAACCGCAATTTGCCCGGTTGTTGCACTTGAGCTTCTTGCAAATGGAAGCTGGAAGTCCACAGGCGTTCGAGGCGCTGAAGCATTTAATGCTGACCCGTTCCTCAACTTGCTCGGCGATTACGGCGCGCATCACGGAATGGTGGAAATGGGCCCAGGCCTATGGCCAAGTCCGAAACCAACAGGCCAACCTGGTTGGGATCGCCCGGTTAAGCGCGCTATTCGTTTGAGCTAGTTGTGCAGCGAAATGTCGCGCGTTCGGTTTTTGCTGGAGCTGCAATCGTTTCGGCCACTGCTTTGATGTGGTCTGACACTGCAATTACGTGGTGGTCCAATGTCATTGCATTCGCTTTGCGTGTAAACGAATCGGCAACAACTGGAATTCTTGAACATCGTCCACCAGGCGACGCTGATATTCATGTATTGATTTGGGGATCGTGTGCACTTTTGCTTGCGTATGCAGTGCGTCCGGTACATGTTCGGCGTGCACTAACGCTGCTATTTATCTGGACGGTGTTTGTTGAACTTGCTCAACCATGGTTTACGCAATTTCGTACACGACAGGCAACCGACTTGGTCGGAAACTGTGTCGGAGTGTTATCCGTTTTAGTTTTCGCAGAGATTATTGCGAAGGTCCGAGCACGCCGTTGATGTAGTGCTTTCGACACAACAGTTCGTAGCGAACTTCGTCTCCGAATAGCGGCTCACTCATGGTTTTATCGGTGTCGCCGACAACAACCGTTTCACCTTCATACACAATCACACCATTTACTAAACGAGCGTTATTGTTTGCTCGGTCACCACACCAGCAACGAGCTTCAACCTGCATTTCAATGCGCTGGTCTGCAATCTCCAGTAGACGTCGCGTGCCATCAAACAACAATCCGCGGAAGTCAGTGATAAGACCAAAGGCGAAGACATCCACATTGAGTTCATCGACGACTCGTGCAAGTTGATCACACTGTTCGACGGAATAAAACTGTGTTTCATCACAAACAAGAAACTGCAATGGCATGTGATCTGAAGTGAGTTGGAACAAATCAAGATCGAGTGATACGTCAATTGCTGGAGCGGAAACCCCAAGTCTGCTCGTAACTTGTGATCCATCACGGTCAAGTTTGGTGAGCAGCAACCCATTCACACCACGCGATGACATGTTGTGATGAATTTGTAGAGCAAGCGTGCTCTTACCCGAACCCATCGTGCCGTAACTGAATCGCAAGGTGGCCATGACGACAATGAACCGTAGTCGGGCTGATGTGATTCATCCACCTGGCGTAGTGTGGGCGATATGGAAACGCCAGATCGTGCCACGCTCGCAAGGGCGATTGATCACACTCTGTTGACGCCTGAAGCCACAGCGGCCGATATCGTCGCCCTGTGCACAGAGGCCAATGAATTAGGCGTTGGTGCTGTGTGCGTTTCGCCGACATGGGTAGCACTTGCGCATGCGAGTACGGGAATTGCAATTGCCAGCGTGGTGGGGTTTCCCTCAGGCAGTCATCTTCCAAGTATTAAAGCTGCAGAAGCAGCGCAGGCGGTTTCCGACGGGGCGAGTGAAATAGACATGGTTGCAAATTTGGGATGGATCTCAAATGGAGATTGGTCAAATTTAGAGAACGAAGTGGCATCGGTTCGCCGAGCAATTGGCGAAAATGTGCTGTTGAAAGTTATTTTGGAAACTGGTTTGTGGTCGAGTGAACAAATCACTCAGGCATGTGCGAAAAGCGTTGCTGGTGGAGCCGACTTTGTAAAAACCTCAACAGGATTCCACAAAGTAGGTGGGGCTTCACTTGAAGCAGTGCGAACCATGCGCGAAGCAGTTGGAGCCAGCATCGGTGTAAAAGCAAGTGGTGGGATCCGTACGACTGCAGATGCATTAGCAATGGTTGAAGCAGGAGCGAGTCGAATTGGAGCGTCTGCCTCGCGAGCAATTTTGAGTGGGCTGAAATGAAACGCGCAGTTCTTGCATTAACGGTTGTTCTCACAACATGGTGTGGTCAAGGGATAGCTAATGCCGCCATTGAACCAACTCCTTCAACCACCTCAACGACGATCGCGACAACGACAATCGCTCAGTCGCCATCATTTGTAGTACCGAAAAATTCAGGAAGCGGTCGACGAATTGTGTATTCAAATCGACAGCTACGCGTCTGGGTGATTAACAATTCAGGGGAGACAATTCGCACGTTTTTGGTATCGGGCATGCGAGGCCAACCCCCAAAAGGCTTGTACTTCGTAAAGAATCAATCAGTTTCATCGTTCAGCCAGGAACTTGAGGGTGTGAAGTTTCGATTTATGACGCGGTTCGCAGTTGGTCGCAACGGAGGGAACATTGGGATTCACGAGATTCCTACGAAGAATGGCGTGCCGTTGCAAACCGAGGCAGAACTAGGAACGTTTCTCGGAAGCGGATGCTTACGATCAAGTACCGAAGACGCAAAGTTTATTTTCGACTGGGCAAAACCCGGAACCACGGTTGTCGTAGTTCCCTAGAAAGTTCTAGAAGCGTGCCATTTCTGATTTCAATAAGTCGAGTCCGAGATTTCCAAGATCGAGTGCGTGTGCGTGCCACTTGCGCAGATCAAATGTAGAGCCATACTTTTTCTTGGCATCATCGCGGAGGTCAAGCCACACTCGCTCGCCAAGCTTGTAAGAAATTGCTTGGCCTGGCCATCCGAGGTACCGGTTAATTTCTGAGCGATTGAATTCATCATCGCTTGAGGAATGAGCGCTGAGGAATTCGAACATGAGTTCTGGGGTCCATTGTTCGCCTGGGTGCCAAGACGAACTTTGTGGAATTGCAAAACCACAATGAATGCCTGTATCGATGACGATTCGGGCAGCACGGAAAGCCTGCGCGTAGAGGTATCCCAAGCGGTACTCAGGGTTTTCCAAGAATCCGAATTCTTCCATCAGGCGCTCGGCATACAACGCCCAACCTTCTCCATGTCCAGATACGAAGGTGTTGCGTTGGAAGCGTGAGAGTTTTTCTGAGTTGATGGTGGCAATCGCAACTTGCAAGTGGTGTCCTGGAACGCCTTCGTGATACGCGGTGGTTGGTTCGCTCCAACGTGGAAACACAGTGCGGCCGTTTGCTGGGTACCACGTTCGACCAGGGCGACTGAGGTCTTCACTTGGCCCTGTGTAATACATTGCGGCGGCTCCACCTGGCGGAGAAATCATCGCTTCTACAGTACGAATGGAATCTGGAATTGAAAAATGGTTGTTGTCAATGAGGAACGACATGGCATCGTCCATTAACTCCTGCAACCAGTCGCGAAGAGCGCCTTCACCCTGAATTGAATGAGCAGGATCGGTGTCAAGAAAGTATCGAACTTCCGCAAGTGTTGAACCAGGAAGAATTTCTTTGGCAACGCGTTCCATTTCCGCATCGATGCGTTGTACTTCAGCCCAACCCCACTCGTACGCATCTTTGGCATCAACCTTCATTCCCATGAAACGTCGACGCGCAAGTGCGTGGCGTTCTGGTCCTACGCCATCACGTACGTCAGCTTGTGGCGCGTAATCGTTAACGAGGAAATCTGCGGTCTCGCCAAGTGCAAGAGATGCATTCTTTGCGGCTTTGCGAAGTTGTTCAAGTGGTGCGCCAGGGACTGCAGAAGCAGATTCCGCGAATTGCTCAAAAAATGCAGGAGCATCTTTGCGGCCCGCCCATGTTGCGAGCTGTTCGCTCGATGCGAGTACTTGTCGTCGCTGAGCCTTGACGCCGCGATCGAGGCCGAGTTTCCATGATTCGCGCATCCCAGCAAATGCCTGAGGGACTTTTGACATGCGTTCTGCAATTACTGACCATTGTTCTGCAGTATCGGTTGGCATGAGGTCGAAAATTGCTCGAGCAGCATCAACGTCGCCCGCAAGTACTCGAATTGAAACGAGGTGCTCGTTGGCGTCATATTCTGCGCCAGAAATTTCTAGCGATTCACGCAGTACACCAGCGGCCAAGCGGTCAGAACTTGCGCTGGAATCAAGTGCGTTTAACTGTGCAAGGGTTTGGCGATCGTTCTGTGCGCGTGCATCGTGACCTGCTGGGCTGAAGTCGGTCATCTCATGGTCGTGACCTGCAATGCCCATGTATGTGGCCGCTGCAGGATCGAGTTCGGCAACCTTGTTGATGTAGTCGTCGGACAGTGAATACACAGGCGAAGTCATGGCAACACGATACGCCTTGGTCAGCGTTTTAAGCGAGGTAACTAGCTTGTGCTGTCTGGTCCATGGCGCACGATTTTGGCAATAACAATGGTCTTTTCAACCGTATTGACATGCATATAGATGCGGATCAACGTGCGATTCTTTCCTCTGCGTAGATGTGCACCAATGTGGATCTGTTGATTCTTGTGCATTGCGGAATACCAATCGCCATGTCGATGGTGAGTGTCTTCCGAAATACGTGGGGCAAAATCGAGTCCGGCACTGTCACGCAAGTATGACTGCAGTCCTGCAATAGGGAATACATCTCTGCGCCAGTTCGCAACGGCATTATCGAGGGCTTTCAAGTCCTGAAGTACTTGGCGTGGGTTAGGGCCTTGAAGTTCATTGGCAGTAGCAAACGCTGTTGGCAGAAATTCGAGATGCCTGCACTCGGATCGGGCACGATTTACAGCGTCAAGCACAGTGCGAAGTACGCGGTCTGGGCGGGTTCGTGCGAGTTCTGCGTCGAGGTCAAGTGCTTGAAGCGTAAGTGCATCTAAACGTCCGCGGAGAAGTGCGACCTCTGCCGACAATTCTTCAGCTTCAACTTCCTTTTCTTCAAGTGATTCTGCAAATTCATCTCGTTCTGATTCAACTTCTTCCAACGCATCATCGAGTTGCTCAATGTGTAATTGATGTTCGTCGATAGTGCGTTTGAGTTGCTCGACCACAGGTGAAAGATCTGTTGTGGCTTGTGTTGCAATTGGGGTTGGTTTTTGTGCTGCAGACTGAACAGGTCGACTTGTTGCAAAGCGCGGTGGAGCTTGCGTTGGAATGTCTGGCTGTAAGGCTGCGGCTTCGAGGATGGGATTTTCGATTTGTTCGCGATTAGGCGTGACGGTATGAAACGTAAATGGTTGTACAGGGTGAGGCCACAAAATGGTGACGTAGTTTTTATCAAGAACTTTTGTAGTGCAATAAGCATTGAACGATTCAACCGCTTCAGTTGATGTGATGTGAGCAATATGAGCAATGCCTACGAGGTCTTCAAGCAATGGGCCGGTGTGAGAAGACTCCACTGATTTATTAACAATCGTTTCAACGAGTATTGGTAAGCGGCGTGCAAGTGCATTAATAAAGTCAGCGGCTAGTGCTTCGCCTTCGATGGCAGAGCTCACTTGGCGAATGGTTGGACTGATGCGTCGCTCTGCGTCGTACACCTCAAGCAGCTTGGTCATTTCAGCAACGAGTGCCCGCACTGGTTTGGGCGGCAATTCCGCTCGACGATGGGGGATGATCGAGTCTTTGCCTGGGGCAAACTTCACGCGTAAATCAAAAACAAGTTGGCCTTTGTACGGAGTGAGGGTCGCGATAATCAGGTGAGTTCCACCGGTTTGCGGGTGGGTATTCTGCACTTCAAGCCTGAACACTTCATCTTCTTGGCTATGTCGAATTCGCACACGAATATTGATGGGCAAGTGGTCTGCGGGGAACCACTGCTGATGCCACTGCGTGATAACGCCAACTGCGCGCTCACGGGTTTCTTCTGTCCATTTCTTCGTGGGCAGCGTCATCGCGTACGTGGTGAACATGGTCTCCATAACGCTAACGAGACCGCCTAGGGTTGCGAAGTGGATTTCCAAGACCTTTTAGGTGCATGGTGTTTCGGGCTTTCGCTGATCTTTACTATTCCCCAAGCGGTGCGAGTGATTCGACGTGACACTGTTGAGGGCATTTCTGTTACTTCTCAGTTGCAGGGCGTTGCCGGTTCAATTTTGTGGATTGTTTACGGCTTGGTCTCGGGCTCACCTGTTGTTGCTGCTGCCAACGTGGTGACACTCGTTGGAATCGGCATCGTGGTGTACAAGCAGGTTGATATGAAAGTGATCACGATGCGTTTTGCCATTGGAATTGAGCTAGCTGTATGTGTGCTCGCATTTGTGACATGGAGCATTTCTGAGTCTGTTCTCGGTGTAGTCACCGTTGTTATTGGGTCTACAGGAATCATTCCCCAAGCAGTTCGGGCGGCACGAACCAGTCATCTCGTTGGTGTGAGCGTGATGACGTTCTTGATCATTACGACCATGACCATCTCATGGGGAACCTATGGGTTGCTTATTGGAGATGCATATGTTGCTGCACCAAACATCGTGATTGGCCCATGTGCATTATTTATTGCAATTAGAGCGATCCAATCACACAGGCGTTATGGAAGTTCAACTACCGCAGAGGCAACACCAGCGCGTTGATGTGTAGCAGTGAGGGCCACTCTCTGGCCTTTTTCTCCACGAACTAGCCAACTATGTAATACGCGATCGGGTGTTCCATCCGATTTTGCGTCGCCGCTCACTCGAAACTTCACACGCCCATCAAGTTGACCAAGCTTTACTCGCGGTGCGCCTTCAACAAGAGTTGCGCCAGAAATTTCAGCAGTCAGTGGGAGAACGATCTTGTTCTTGTGTGCCCATTCACTGATTTCCGTGCCCAACCAACCAGTGTTAGCAATTCCAATTTCCACTTTGTACACACCGTTGCCAAGTGATTCGGCTGTGGCACGTTTGATTTCAAGTCGTGGCGAAGCAAGTGCTTGATAAATTGCGAAATGCACGTGTGGTGCAACTTCGTCGCGCAATTTTGAAGCAGGTGCATTTGACCATGTTTTGATGGGGTCACAACCGCCAATTTCAATTTCACCCAACTGTGGGTGATTGAACTTCTTCCACGTCGCATAGGCGCCTGGTGCATGAGTATCAGTCCATTTACAGACAGCAAGTTCTTGCTCTGGGGTTGGACCCACATACCAAACATCGGTCGGTGAGTGTTTCCCTGTGGCGTGGAAAATGATGTCCCAAAATTCTGTGGTCCAGCCGAATACGCCTAAATGTTCGTATGCCCAATCGTCGCCAGCACCGCTCATGGTGTCGCTCTTATCCCACGTGAGGTCTTCGTATACCGAATGAACGGGGTAGCCAGTGTGTTGCACACCAACTTTGCCCAGTTCGTTGTACACCCAAATATCAAATGGTGGAAGAGTTGAATCGGGGCGCGTGCTACTTGGTCGCAACATAAATCCACCAGCGGTATGGAATGCGTTGTAACCGCAAACATTCGTACGTGATCGGGCAGCGCGAACAAGCGAATCAATTTCTGGCTCAGACATCGGGTGGTCTCCCGAACCAAGCACTGTGGTGCCCCAACCTGCTGGGAAGTTCCTATTTAGGTCAAGCCCAGCTGGGTCTCGTGGCATGGGGATGGTGAAGCCATCGAAGTTTTCGAGCACACCTTCATCTAGCAATCGGTAACGCTGAGTTCCAGGTGCCACACCAAGAGGACCAACAGGGACCATTACTCGAGCGTCATCGGCGTGCTCCACCCACGCACCGTCAGGGTCTGCAATGCGCATGGTGCGCACAGCTCCGTCGCCATCAATATCTTCCACGCTGAGTCCTGGCCAACGGTGTGCATCGCGCCATGGCCATGCACGAACACTTGAACGGTGATAGAGCGGATTATCAAGTAGAGCGTCTTCAACGCCGTCAGGGTTCACACGCGGAACAATGTAAAACGTGCGTGTGCGCAGTGCTTCTGTCGTGTGATGTTCTCGACCAAATTGGCTGGTGAGATACTCCAAAATGAATAACGCTGCAACTCCACCAGTTACCTCTGTGGCATGGATGTTGGCATCAATCCAATGCGCTGGTTTCGTATCGTGCGATCCAGTAGTGGAGTCGGTAACTGTTGCAATCCACAAATCTCGACCTTGATGCGACTTGCCATATGTCTCCAATGTCACTAACTGAGGAAATCGTGCAGCCAATTCGTGAAGCCATGAAACCATTTCGTCGTATCGAAGAAAGCGATCAAAGTTGTAGGTCATGTCCACAGGTTACGCTGAGTTCAGGAGGTGCAATTCGTGCCACACATTCCAGTGTTTATGCATGCAACAGGCAACTGGAGACCTCGTTGGCGTGGGCGTATTCATGCCATTGCAGTTGCCGTCACTATTCCAGCTGGAATCATTCTCACCTTGTTTACTCCTGCCGGAGTACCGCGTTTGGCGGTGGGAATTTACGCACTGTCGTTGTTGGCGTTGTACTCCACCTCTGCCTCCTACCATCTGTTCACGAAGTCATTACGCTCGCAAAAAACGATGCAGCAAATTGACCACGCCATGGTCTACGTACTAATTGCAGGCACATACACACCAGTGTGTTTGTTGGCTTTGCCACGAACCGTTGGAATACCATTTTTACTGCTCATTTGGGCAGCAGCTGCGGTGGGAATGGGATTAAAAATTACCTGGAAGGCAAAACGTGTTGGCCATGCGATGTACATCATTATTGGTTGGGCAGCGTTAGTTATTTTGCCGTGGGCTTATGGTCGAGCAGGTTTCACCAGTCTGTTGTTGTATGCCTTGGGTGGCGTTGTGTACACCGTTGGTGCAGTGCTGTTCTATTTGAAAAAACCTGCTCTTGTGCCTCACGTTTTCGGCTATCACGAACTTTGGCATGTGTTCACGGTGGTTGCAGGGGTGCTGCAGTTCGTTGGAGTTGGGTTGCTGGTTGCTCGCGTTGCGTAGGCAACGTTGATCAAATGTCTCGTCGCCTGAAGATTTTGGTCTTGGGGGAACTAGCCTGTCGTGCACGAAGGAAGTGCAATTTCGGGTCGCTAGCTCAGTTGGTAGAGCAACGGACTTTTAATCCGCAGGTCCAGGGTTCGAGCCCCTGGCGACCCACCATTGGTTTTTCGCCAATAGCGATAGTAAGTATCTAATTTTAAGATAATTACTGCTCTGTTATCACGGTTCACGATATGAATGCGATACTGAATACATGTTCATCCCCCTCCTTATCGCATCGGGTGTTTTCACCCTCGCACACCGCCTGGTCATGGCTTCGGTTGACTCGTTCAACGGATACGGCGACCAAGGCCCAGACTTTCGTCTCTAATCCCTCAATTCGCCAGATGTCACCGACATCTAGGTGAATGAAAGGCGAGACTGTACGCAGTGAGTACAGACGAGTCAGTAGTCAACCAGTTAGATCTTTCGATCACTGGCATGTCATGCAACGCATGTGCAATGTCAATCGAAAAAGGACTGAATGCACTTCCCGGAGTGGAAGCAACGGTGAACTATGCAACCGAATCTGCCCGTGTGGCATTTGATTCAACTTCTGCAGATGTAGCGACATTTATTGCAACGATCGAAGGACTTGGTTACGGCGCGCGCACGCTTGCCGAAACTACGCCAGACATGCTGGACGCCGAAGTTCGTGAACGCGTGTCGATGCTGAAAACACGTTTGATGGTGTCTCTCGTGCTGGCGGTTCCTGTTGCTGTGGTGTCGATGTTTATGGCACTCCAATTCAACAATTGGCAGTGGTACGCATTGGCATTGTCAGCGCCAGTGGTGACATGGGGTGCGTGGCCGTTCCATCGCGCTGCACTCATGAACGCGCGTCATCGAAACACCACCATGGACACACTGATTTCACTGGGCATAGTTGCTGCAACTGGTTGGTCGCTATGGGCTTTGATCTGGGGTGGTGCAACTGATGATCACCACATGGCCGGCATGGCTGAATCGCCGCATGTGTATTTCGAAGTTGCCGTTTCAGTAAGCGTGTTTTTATTGGCTGGTCGATATTTCGAAGCTCGTGCAAAACGACGAGCTGGCGATGCTCTTCGTGCGCTTCTTGCACTTGGTGCACGCAATGCAACGGTGTTGCGCGATGGGGAAGAAGTGGTGATTGAGGCTGCGCTCATCAAAGTGGGCGATTTGATTGTGGTGCGTCCAGGCGAAATCATCGCAGCAGACGGAATTGTGCAAGACGGTGAATCAACTATTGATGCATCAATGCTCACAGGCGAAAGTGTTCCTGTTGATGTTGCAAAAGGCAGCAAAGTAACGGGAACAACGGTGAACTTGTCGGGCAGGATCATTGTGAAAGCGCGCCGAGTTGGTGCAGATTCAACGTTTGCGCAAATGACCAAACTTGTGCGTGATGCGCAATCCACAAAAGCACCGGTACAGCGCTTGGCCGACAGAGTGAGCAGCGTATTTGTGCCAACAGTGATCGCAATTTCAATACTCACCTTTATCGGCTGGTATGTGCTTGGTGACAATGTCAGTCGCATTGCAGATTCATTTACTGCTGCTGTTGCAGTGCTGATTATTGCCTGCCCATGTGCGCTTGGCCTTGCAACACCGACGGCATTGATGGTTGGCAGCGGGCGCGCAGCACAAATGGGAATTGTGATTAAAGGCGTAGACGTGTTGCAGAGCACGCGTCGTATCGACACGGTGGTGTTTGACAAAACAGGAACAGTGACAACTGGCGTGATGCAACTGATTGATGTGGTGTGCGCAACTGGCGTAACGCGTGCAGAGGTGCTTGGTTTTGCTGGTGCCTTAGAGCACGCAAGTGAACACCCAGTGGCAAAAGCCATTGCCAATGCAGCACGCACAGAACTGGGAATCCTTGCAGGTGTTGGTCACTTTGAATCAATTGCGGGAATGGGAACTGTTGGTGTCGTTGACGGCAAGCGCGTGATGGTGGGTGGTGAGCCGTTGTTTGAAAAGCAGCTCACCATCGTGTCGAAAGAAATGAAGGATGCCCTGCACGCTGCACGCAATTCTGGAAACACTGCAGTGCTTGTTGCCTATGACGGCTCAGCAAAGGGTGTGTGCGTTATCGCCGATCAGCCCAAACAGCACAGCGCGGAAGCCATTGCCGATTTGCGCAAGCTCGGCCTAAGGCCAGTGTTGCTAACAGGAGACAATCGAGCGACTGCTGTTGCCGTTGCTGAGCAGGTGGGCATTGATACCGACGAACAGCACGTAATTGCTGGTGTTCTTCCTGCCGAAAAAGTGCGTGTCGTTGCCGACTTGCAGGAGCGTGGGTATGCGGTTGCCATGGTTGGCGACGGCGTAAATGACGCTGCTGCTCTTGCGCAGTCTGACGTTGGTATTGCAATGGGAACGGGCACCGATGTTGCCATGAATGCAAGTGACCTCACCATTGTGAGCGGTGACTTGCGCTTAGTTGCAGACGCCATTCTTTTGTCGCGTGCAACCTTGCGAACGATTAGCGCAAACGTGTTTTGGGCGTTTATTTATAACGCAGCAGCCATTCCACTTGCTGCACTCGGGTACATGAACCCCATGTGGGCAGGTTTGGCGATGGCGTTTTCTAGTGTGTTTGTAGTGAGCAATTCGCTGCGATTACGCACGGCGAAACTTACGCCGCACACTGCGTTCGTTCACGCAACTCGGTAATTGCTTTGCGCCTCCAAGTGCGTACGGTGCGCACGCAAACCCCGGCCTCTTCAGCGATGTCTTCAAGCGTTTCACCACTGCTTAGTCGCATAAGTAATTGCAATGGGGCAGTACGGATGCCACGCTTCACTGCATCGTGAAGGATCTGCGCAAGTTCAACATTTGGTTCAATGGTTTCTTCATCGTTGGAAACAAACTTCTCATCTGCGTCGTCGGCCCAACTCTCAACTTCTAGGCGCTTCAGACGTGCATTACGAACGAATGCAAAGTATTCGGTGTCGCGAACAAGATTGGATGCAATTTTTGCTGGTCGACGATCTACTGGGTATTGGCGAATCAAGATCCATGCCTGGCCGAGGATTTCGTTAAATGCAGCGTTGAATCCGCCATTCACGATGTGGCCGCGGCGGCCTGCAATAGCGATGAGTGGAGGAAGTATTCGCTGCAACACAATTCGCGCCGCCAGTTCATCGTGAGCAGCTCGCTTCACCAACGCAAACAGAAATGCATCGCAATTTTCATAACTGGTGTCTAATCCGTATCCGGCGCGAAGAAGCACTTCATCAAGATGATCAATTGGACCACCAGGAAGGTCCCATCGATTGATGGTTCGCAGCGTTCGAGGCTGAGCGGCGATGGTTCCCCATTCCGTGACGAGCTTTCGAACCAGCGGGGCAGAACCCGCAGGATGGGTGAGTGATGGACGTTGTGGTGTTGGTCGTGTTGTGGTCATGCACAGGATCATCTGGAATGTCGGTCACTGTGGTTCTCACTGGCAGACTCACCGAAAGTCTCACCGCGCGGTAAAAACCCTGTCAGTATTGGGTGGTGCGCATTACTTTGCCGTCAGGAACCCCAGCCGAAATCGACACATCGGTAGTAAATCCAAAGATGGGCCTGGTCATTGCTCCAGACATTTTTGGACTTCGTCCATTGTTTGCTGACCTCGTTTCGCGATTAGCAAACGAATGGCAGATGGCTGTGATTGCTGTTGAGCCATTTCCAGGCAAAGAGTTGTCTCCTGATATCAGTGAACGCTTCGCCGAAATGGCCAAGCTTGACGACAATGTTCACTTGCGCGATCTCACCGAAGCTGCCGATTCACTCGGAGTCGATCGTGTTGGCCTCATCGGATTTTGCATGGGCGGCATGTATTGCTTTAAAGCAGCACGAAGTAATCGCTTTGTAAAGATCTCAAGTTTCTACGGGATGATTCACGTTCCTGAAGGTTGGCAGAGCACAACGCAAGGTGACCCGATGGAATATTTGTACGCCGGATTTCCAGAACGTGTGTTGGCAATTATTGGTGCACAAGACCCGTACACACCACCCGAACAAGTAACTGAACTATTTGAAAGCGGAGTAACCGTGTGTGAATATCCGCACGCAGTGCACGGCTTCGCACACGATGCAACACGTCCTGCGCATCGGGCCGAAGATGCTGCCGATGCATTTGCTCGCACCCATGAATGGCTGCTTGCAGAGTAATTAACTGGCGCGAATTTCCATTCGGTCGCGCATCAAAATTTTGTAGCGACGATCGTGTTGTTCCAACCAACCAAGTCGAATGAAGCTAGCGATTGCTTTGTTCACGCGCTCACGTGAAGCGCCAACCATGCCAGCAAGTTCTTCTTGAGTTACTGGTAGTACGAACTCGTTGCTTCCACTCGATAGTTCGAGCAAACGTTTTGCTGTTCGGCCAGTGACATCGAGGAACACGCTGTCAGCGAGTACTTCGTCCATCGTGCGTAACCGAGTGGCGAGCAATTTAATGACTCCCCACAACATGGTTGGGTTAGCTTGCATTTGTTCGCGTACTGGTGCATAAGGAATGCGCAAGACCGAGCTTTGTTCAATGGCACGTGCCATTGCGCTACGAGGACCTTCGTCGAGCATGCCGAGCTCGCCAAACAAGTCTCCCGACTCCATAAGGGCAAGCATGCTCTCGCGGCTGTCGAGCGGCTTGTTGCCAATGGCAATGGCAATGCGTCCACTGAGCACGACGAACAACGCATCAGGGGCATCCCCTTCATTGAATAAGACATCGCCACGCTGAAGGTTTTGCGTCTTTGCTTGAGCGCAAATCAGCGAAAGTGCACTTGTTGGGGTGTCTGCAAAAAACGATGTTTTTGCAAGAATTTCTTCGTGTGTCATGCGAACTATGACGGTACTACCCTAAATGAACGTGACAACCGTGCCGAATGAAAATGTTTGGACAATTGTGGTTGCCGCAGGCTCTGGGGCTCGGTTTGGTGGCCCAAAACAGTTTTCAATGCTTGGCGACCGCCGAGTTTTGGATTGGTCGGTAGAAACAGCCGGCAGTTGCAGCACAGGAGTAGTGGTTGTTCTTCCGGCCGCCGATGCAGAACGCGAAGGTGGCGTTGCTGGTGGCGAAACACGAAGTGAATCAGTCCGCTGTGGTCTTGCAGCCGTTCCGGCAGAAGCCACAATTATTTGTGTGCACGACGCTGCTCGACCTTTTGCAAGCGCACACTTGTATCGCGAAGTCATCATGCAGGTACATGCCGGCGCAGAAGGTGCAATTCCTGCATTGCCAGTGACGGACACCATTAAGCAAGTGAATTCGCAAAATATTGTTGTCGCGACTCCTGATCGGTCTTCGCTTGTTGCCGTGCAAACACCACAGGCCTTTCGCGCATCTGTGCTGCGTTCGGCGCATGCATCATCACCAGAAGGCACAGATGATGCGACACTGGTAGAGGCGATGGGAAAACAAGTCGTCGTTGTCGCTGGTGAAGTAATGAATCGCAAACTCACTGCGCCGGAAGATCTTGAATGGGCACGTGCAATGGCGCGTACTGAGGCATAGGAGTACATCATGGCAATACGTACACGTGTAGGACAGGGTTTTGATATTCATCGTTTCGTTGAAGGTTCGAGCGATCGCGTGTTGGTACTGGGTGGTGTGAAATTTCCAGGCGAGAAACCACTTGCGGGGCACAGCGACGCAGATGTCATTGCACATGCAGCAGCCGATGCATTGCTTGGCGCTGCAGCACTTGGTGATATCGGAATGCATTTTCCAGACACCGATCCACAGTGGGCTGGCGCAAACTCTCTCGAACTACTCGCACATGTTGCTCAGTTAGTTCGTGAA
>Ga0194041_10000140_pt1 | contig 27016 bp, 20 predicted proteins | sample JunL449m_MetaG_FD_160082 | JGI IMG/M metagenome (GOLD analysis project Ga0194041, IMG submission 160082) | Anoxic zone freshwater microbial communities from boreal shield lake in IISD Experimental Lakes Area, Ontario, Canada - Jun2016-L442-9m | ecosystem: Environmental > Aquatic > Freshwater >...
CCTGGTGGTACCGAGGACGAGCCCACGCCGTCGGTGACGTACACCTACACGCGTGGGGCGGTGGCCCGGGGGGTGCAGATGCAGGCATCAGGGGCCGCCGTCGTGGCACCGGGACTCATCACCTTCAACGTGGTGGTGCAGGCGCGAGGCGAGTGGACCACCTGCATCGAAATCGGCCCGATCATCGACGGGGCGGTGTTCGCCCCGAAGTACCGCTGTGGGGAACCCGTGGAGCGGGCCACACCGACCGAGCGGATGGCCGAGTGGCGCCGCCAGGTCCCTCAAGTAGAGACCGACCACCCGGTGTTGAAGGAAGTAGTGGCCCGCAGCGCCGAAGACCTCGGGGCGTTGCGCATCTTCGACCCTGACTATCCCGAGCGGGTGGTCGTGGCCGCCGGCGCTCCGTGGTTCATGACCGTGTTCGGCCGGGACTCGCTGCTGACGGCGTGGATGGCGCTCCTGGTCGACCCCGACCTGGCCCGCGGTGTGCTGCAGACCCTGGCTCGGTTCCAAGGAACCGAGGTCGATCCCCGCCACGACGAGGAGCCCGGCCGCATCCTCCATGAGATGCGCTTCGGTGATGCCGCGTCCCTGTCGCTCGGGGGAGGCAGTATCTACTACGGCACGGCCGATGCCACGCCATTGTTTGTGATGCTGCTCGGGGAGATGCGCCGGTGGGGGGTGGCCCGTGAGTTGGTCGATGAGCTCCTGCCCAACGCGGCCCGGGCCATGGAGTGGATCGAGCACTTCGGCGATTCCGATGGCGACGGGTACGTGGAGTACCGGCGGGCCACCGACCGGGGACTGGCCAACCAGGGGTGGAAGGACAGCTGGGACGGCATCCGCTACGCCGATGGGAGGGTGGCCGAGGCCCCCATCGCTCTGGCCGAGGTGCAGGCCTATACCTACGGTGCCTACCTGGCCAGCGCCCACTTCGCCTTCGAGGCGGGCGACGCCGCCACGTACGAGCGCTACCGGGCCAAGGCCACCCACCTGAAGGCCAACTTCAACCGCGACTTCTGGCTAGAGGACAAGGGCTGGTTCGCGGTGGGCTTGGACGCAGACAAGAAGCCGATCGACTCGCTCACCTCCAACATCGGCCACTGCCTGTGGACGGGCATCGTGGACGAGGACAAGGCCAAGCAGGTGGCCCAGGCCCTGGTGTCGCCGGCCATGTTCACCGGTTGGGGGCTGCGCACCCTGTCGAGCGACAACGGCGGCTACAACCCGATCAGCTACCACTGCGGCTCGGTATGGCCGCACGACACGGCCATCGTGGCGGCTGGTCTGGCTCGCTACGGATTCGACGGGGCGGCACAAACACTGATCTTCGGCCTACTCGATGCCGCCTCGTCCCAAGGTGGGCGCCTACCCGAGCTGTTCAGCGGCCTCGACCGGGGCGAACTGAACGTACCGGTGGGCTACCCGACGTCATGCTCACCCCAAGCATGGTCGGCGGCGTCGCCGCTGCTGTGCCTGCGCACCCTGCTCCGGCTCGACCCGTGGATCCCCTACGGCAAGATCTGGCTTAGCCCGAATCTGCCTGAGGGGATCGGCTACCTGAAGGTAGAGGGGATCCCGCTGGCCGGGTCCCGGGTCACCATCGAGGTGGGGAGCGGGGTCGAGGGGGGAGTGTCGATCACTGGGCTGCCCCCCGAGATCGAAGTGATCCGCGAGCCTCGGCGACCGTCCACTGCCGTCTGAGTCGACCTGCCTGAGTCGACCTGCCTGAGTCGACCTGCCCTGCTACCAGCCTCGCGCCACCCACTCGTCGAGATGAGGGGACTCGGCCCCGATTGTCGTACTCACCCCGTGGCCGGGCAGCACCAGCGTGGCGGGGGCGAACGGCTGGAAGAGCCGGGATTCGATGGAGCCGATGATGGTGGCGAAGTCGGCGTCCTCGAACGACGTGTTGCCGGGTCCGCCGGGGAACAGCGTGTCCCCCGAAAACAACAGGGGAGTGCCCGCCACGGCAAAGCACATCGACCCAGGCGTATGGCCCGGGGTGGCGATGGTGGCGATCCGGAGGCGTCCTACCTGCACCACCGACTCGTCCTCCAAGATCTGGTCGTAGGAGGGGAGCATGGCGGCATCGGCCTGGGTTACGGCCACACTGATGCCCGCATCACGTACGGCCTCGACGGCCTGGATGTGATCCCAGTGCCCGTGGGTCTCCAGGACTTGGCCCACATGCAGGTCCCGGCACAGCTCAAGCAGCAGGTCGTGCTCGTTGGCCGCGTCGATCAGCACCGAGTCGCCCGTCTCACGACAGCGGACGATGTAGACGTTGTTCTCCACTGGTCCCACCACCACCCGATGGACCTCGACGGCCGTGTCCTGGTAGTCGATGACGGTGTCGGCCATGGTGGGTGCCTCCTGAAGGGGAATGCCTGGTCTGCCCGGGATCGTAGCGGGGGCCACCTCGTGTTGGTCAACACATGCACGCTTCTGGTAGACAAACAGGGCACGATGCCCTTGATGGGTAGTACCAGATGACGTCCCCGGCAGGGGACTCCACCAGATGGAGAACCAGATGAACTTCGCCTTCAGCGAGGAGCAGGACGAACTGCGCAAGTCGGTCCGTCGGTTCCTGGACGACAAGTCCCCCGAGACCGAGGTCCGGAGACTCATGGAGACAGACGAGGGGTACGACCCTGAGGTCTGGACCCAGATGGCCGAGCAGCTCGGCTTGCAGTCCCTGATCATCCCCGAGGAGTTCGGTGGCGCCGGGTTCACCTATGTCGAGTTGATCGTGGTCCTCGAGGAGATGGGCGCGTCGCTGCTGTGCGCACCGTTCTTCTCCACGGTGGCGCTCGCCGCCAATGCACTGCTGACTTCGGGTGACCAGAAAGCCCAAGAGACCCTGCTGCCGGGCATCGCCGCCGGTGAGACCATCGCCACCTTGGCCTTCACTGAAGACAGCGGTCGTTGGGATGCCGAAGGCATCACCCTGGGCGCCACTGCGACCGCCGATGGATGGGCGCTCAACGGGCACAAGTCGTTCGTGATCGACGGCCATATCGCCAACCTGATCTTGGTGGTCGGACGCACCGCTGCCGGGCTGTCGCTGTTTGCCGTCCAAGGCGATGCTGCCGGCCTGACCCGGACCTCGCTGGCCACCATGGACCAGACCCGCAAGCAAGCTCGGCTCGAGTTCGCCAACACCCCGGCGTGGTTGATCGGGACCGACGGTGGGGCTGAGGCAGGACTGTCCAAGACGCTCGACCTGGCCGCCGTAGCACTGGCCGCCGAGCAGGTCGGCGGCGCTCAGCGCTGCCTGGATAGCTCGGTCGATTACGCCAAGACCCGGATCCAGTTCGGCCGGCCCATCGGCAGCTTCCAGGCCATCAAGCACAAGTGTGCCGACATGCTGCTCGAGGTCGAGTCGGCCAAGTCGGCCGCTTACTACGCCGGATGGGCAGCCTCCGAGGACTCCGACGAGCTCCCGGTGGTGGCCAGCCTGGCCAAGTCCTACTGCTCTGAGGCGTACTTTCATGCGGCAGCGGAGACCATTCAGATCCACGGTGGCATCGGCTTCACGTGGGAGCACCCGGCCCACCTCTACTTCAAGCGGGCCAAGTCCTCGGAGCTCATGCTCGGTGACCCGTCGTACCATCGCGAGTTGCTGGCCCAGCGGATCGGTATCTGAGCCTGCCCGTTCGACCGGTACGCTAAGAACCTTGGTCCCCATCTGGGGCTGACCCCGGGGCCTCTGTGGCCCCGGTCCAGTCGACCGATCTGGAAGTGAGTGAAATGCGGAAGTACCTGAGTTTTCTGTTGCTGGGCATCTTGACCCTGGTCGGGTTGGGAGCAGCTGCGCTCGGATTCAGCCAGTCCTCGAGTGGTGTCGCTCTCGGTCCGGCAGTGACCAACACGCTGTCGGCCCCCAACTTCAGCGAGCATCTGGTCGAGCACACGCCCCAAGGGAGCCAGACGGCCAACCTCGTGTTCCAGGCACCCGACCGGCTCGGCGGCTGGCTTGAGAGCGCCGGCCGGCGCACGTACCTGTACATCATCGGATCGACCGAGTACATCAGCGTCACCCAGTCGACGAAGGGCCCCAAGACTCCCCTCACCTTCTACAAGCAGCAAACGACGGGTGCATTGGCCGTAGACCCTGCTCACACGTACCTGCCCTACTACAACAAGGGTCCGGCGACGACGTCCGGGTCGGTCACGACAGTCACGCTCAGCCAAGGCGGCCAGACCGAGAACCTCAAGTACACGGTCACCGGCGACTACGTGTCGAACTTCAAGGCCGTCACTCCCGGGGGCAGCATCAGCCTCGACATCTCGGCCGTCGGAACTTCCCCGCAGGTGAAACTTCCGGCCGGGGCCAAGATCACAACACCTCCCACCAAGCCTGGAGCCTGATCCGTCCGTCGCCCAGGTGCGACGGAGAGCGACGGCCGGCGACAAAGGTGCGACAAGGGTGCGACAGGGGTGAGAGGGGTGATGGGCCAGCGAGCCTCGCTAGTTACACCCCGATGTCAGCCAGCCCATCGTCGATGCGTCGGCGCAGCAGGCGGGCGGCAACTTCCGGGTTGTCTGCGTCGACCAGCCATCGGACCACGACGAAGTGGCGACCGCCGGCCGCCATCAGATCGTCCACGCTGTCTGGATCGACTCCACCGGTGACCCACACCGGCCACGGCGACATCTGGGCGGCCTCGGTCAGATAGGCCGTTCCGGTCCCGGGTCGGCCCGGCTTGGTCGGGGTGGGAACCACGGGGCCGGCCGAGAGGTAGTCGACAGGAGCCGGCTGACTGGTCGAACCGGTACCCAGGGCGAATGCGAGCTCGTGGGGCGCATGGGTCGAGAGACCGATGATGGCCTGGTCGCCCACGATGGCCCGGGCCTTCAGCGCGGACAGGTCGTCCTGGCCGACATGGACTCCGTCGGCCCCCATAGCTGCAGCCAGGTCAGGACGGTCGTTGAGGACGAAGGGTACTCCGGATCCGGCACACACCTTGTGGACTAGTGCGGCACGGCGGACGAGTTCGGCGTCGCCCAGATGCTTCTCCCGCAGCTGCACGATATCGACCCCACCGGCGATGCAGCGGCCGACGAAGACCTCGAGGTCGGGCCGATCCGGGGTGCAGAGGTACAGGCGCCGCTGGTCCAGTGCCCAGGGGTGAGCTGGCGAACTTCCCACCGTCACCCGGGGTTGGGGAGCTTGGCCCGGGCTTCGGCCTTCATCTGCTGTTTGAACTGGCGGACCTTGGTAAGTGCCTCGGGCGAGTCGATGTCGGCCACCGAGCGGTAGGAACCTGTTTCGCCGTAGACCCCGGCGGCTGTGTCCCACCCCGCCGGCCGGATGGCGAACTGCTTGCCCAATAGGGCCACGAAGATCCGGGCCTTCTGGTCGCCAAAGCCAGGGAGCGCCTTGACGTTGGCCAGGAGCTGCTTACCGTCGGCGGCGGTGGTCCAGATGGCCGAGGTATCCCCGCCGTAGGTGTCCATGACCGCGGCAGACACCTCTTGGACCCGGCCCGCCATCGATCGGGGGAAACGGTGCAGCGCCGGCTTGGCGCCAAAGATCTCGACCAGGTCGTCGGGGGCCATGGCGGCGATAGCCGCGGGGTCGAGGGAACCACCCAGGCGTTCCTTCAGATCGAAGGGTGCCTTGAAGGCACGCTCCATGGGGATCTGCTGGTCCAGGACCATCCCGATCAGGAGGGCGAGGGGTTCGCTGGACAGTAGCGCGTCTGCATCGGGGTCACCGGTGAGCCAAAGCACGAAGCCAGGGTAGCCGGGGCCCGAGGGGCGCCGGTCGGAGGGGCTGGTCGCTACGCTCGGGGGTACATGCACCGAATCCCCAGCATCCGCCGCTGCGGACTGCCTTGGACAGTGATCCCGCTGGTGGTGCTGTGCCTAGTGGCGGCTATCACCAGCGCCGCACAGGCCTATGTCTGGGCCACCGACGTACCGGCGACCGTGCCTGCGGGCCTCACCTTCGTGACTACGGGCACGCATCAGTCCCGGTTCGAGGCCTGGGGGCCCAGGACGGGCCGTCCCGTGGTGCTGGTCCACGGCGCCTTCGAGTCGGTGGCGATCTGGCGCCCGGTGGCCGCTCAGCTCTCTGGGTCTGTTCGCGTGGAGGCCTTCGACCTCGAGGGGTACGGGTATAGCGACCATGTGGGCCCGTACACCACGGGATCCCTGGCCGCCCAGCTCCAACAGTTCCTCCTGGCGCGCCACCTCGAGCACCCGATCCTGGTCGGCCACTCCCTCGGTGCGGGGGTCATCGCCCGGTTCGTGCTCGACCATCCAGGGGTGGCATCGGGCATTGCCTTCGTGGATGGGGACGGGCTGTCGGCCACCTATCCGGGCAGCTGGGTCCCCGGATTCCTTCCCGACCCGTATCGCACGGCCCTCTACCGGTCGGTGGTGCGGAGCAGCTCCCTGGTGAGCACCATCTTCGGTCTGGCTTGCGGACCGGGCTGCCCGACACTGGCTCCTGGTGCACTCGAGGAGGTTCAGCGGCCGTTCCTGGTGGCCGGGGCTGAACAGGCACTGTTGGCCCTCAGCTCGCGTCCCATCGTGGGCGTCACGGCACCAGAGCTGTCACGCCTGCGGGCGATGGGCCCACCAGCCCTGGTGGTATTCGGGGCCCAAGACGACGTCTACCCGACTCGGACACCGGCGCAGACAGCGGCCCGGATCGGGGCACCCGACCCAGTCCTGATCGCTCGATGTGGACATCTGTCGCTGTGGTCTCATCCGAGCCAGGTGGCTGGTGCCATACGCAGCCTGCTGGACCGGGTGGAGCTGCCGGATCGGGTGACTGGATCTGACGGGGTTCAGACCGTCCAGGGGTCGGGGGCCTCGGTGTCGATGCCGTAGTTGGCCATGGCCTGGGCCTGCGTGCCGCGGGGAACCGATCCGTCCGCCTCGAGGCCACCAAGCGCGGCCACGACCAGGTGGGCGGGATCGACCTCGAAAAATCGCCGTAGGACCGCACGGGTGTCGGAGCGTCCGAACCCATCGGTGCCCAGTGAGGTAAACGGGCGAGGAATCCACCGGGCCACTTGGTCAGGCACGGCCCGCATGAAGTCGGTGACGGCTACCACTGGGCCGGTCGGCCCATCCAGGCGTTCGGCGACCAGGGGCACCCGGGGAACCTCGTCGGGATGGAGGCGATTGTGGCGTTCGGCGGACAGGGCGTCTTGGCGCAGTGCGCCATACGAGGTGACCGACCAGGCATCGGCAGCCACCCCCCACTCCTCGGCCAGCAGTCTCCGGGCCTCCATGGCCGCCGTCCAGGCGCTCCCCGAAAACAGGAGGGTGGCAGTTGGGGCCGTCGAGGGAAGTCCATCGACGATGCCGGCGAACTGATAGAGGCCAGAGATGACCCCGTCGCGCACCCGGGCGGCACCTGCTGGGTCCTCAGGCAGTGCCGGCATGACGTAGTTCTCGTTGTAGAGAGTCAGATACCAGAAGCGGTCCTCGGGATCAGGACCGGTCATCCGGCGGATCCCCTCCTCCATCACCACCGCTACCTCGTAGGCGAACGCCGGGTCGTAGGCGGCCACCGAGGGATAGGTCGAGGCCAGCAGGAGCGAGTGCCCGTCTTGGTGCTGCAGGCCCTCGCCGTTCAAGGTGGTGCGGCCGGCCGTGCACCCGAGCAGAAAGCCCCGGCCCCGGCTGTCACCAAGTGCCCACAGCAGGTCGCCAACCCGCTGAAAGCCGAACATCGAGTAGAAGAGGTAGCAGGGGATGAGGGTCTCGCCCCACGTTGCGTATGCAGTAGCCGCGGCGGTAAAGGTGGCGGTGGCCCCGGCTTCGTTGATCCCCTCTTGGAGCACCTGTCCGTCGGCCCTCTCGGCGTAGTGCAGCGCTAGACCGGCATCGACTGGCGTGTACTGCTGTCCGTCAGGGGCGTAAATCCCGACTTCGCTGATCAGTGATTCGAGACCGAAGGTGCGGGCCTCGTCGGACACGATGGGGACGATGCGGCGCCCGATGGCCGGGTCGCGGGTGAGCGACCGCAGAAGCCGGGCGAACGCCATGGTGGTGGAGACCTCTTGGCGGCCCGACCCAGCCAGCAGGTCGGCGAACGCCCCTGGGCCTAGTTGCGGTAGTGGCGCGGCTCGAACCACCCGCCGGGGCAGCGGGCCCCCGAGGGCACGACGCCGCTCGGCCAGGTAGAGACCAGCCGGCGAATCCATGGCTGGGCGGTAGAAGGGCGGCAGGTCCCCGTCGAGGTCGGAATCGGCGATCTCGTTGTGCAGATACAGCCGGTCGCGCAACGCGCGCAGCTGCTTCCCGGTCATCTTCTTGATCTGATGGGTGGCATTGCGGGACTCGATCTCGGAACCCAGGGTCCACCCCTTGATGGTCTTGGCCAGGATGGCGGTCGGGGCGCCGGTGTGCTCGGTGGCGGCCCGGTAGGCGGCATACAGCTTGCGGTAGTCGTGGCCTCCCCTGGGAAGGTTCTGAAGGTCGGTATCGCTCAGGTGCTCGACCATGGCTCGTAGCTGAGGATCTGGGCCGAAGAAGTGCTCCCGGATGTAGGCCCCTGACTCGGTGGCGTACTTCTGGAACTCGCCGTCGACCGACTCGTTCATGCGGGCCAGCAGCTGGCCATCGGTATCTCGGGCCAGCAGTTCGTCCCAGCTGCGGCCCCAGATCACCTTGATCACGTTCCACCCCGCCCCGCGCAGGGTGGCCTCGAAGTCTTGGATCACCTTGCCGTTGCCTCGCACCGGACCGTCCAGTCGCTGGAGGTTGCAGTTGACGACCATCGTGAGGTTGTCGAGGTGCTCTCGCCCGGCCATGCCGAGGAGCGCGGTGGTCTCGGGCTCGTCGAACTCGCCGTCGCCGACGAAGGCCCACACCCGGCTCGACCGGGTGCTGGCCAGACCCCGGGCATCGAGGTAGCGAGCCAGGTGGGCCTGGGCGATGGCGTTGATGGGCCCGAGCCCCATGGACACCGTGGGGAACTCCCAGAAGTCGGGCATCAGCCGGGGATGGGGATACGAGGACAGCCCGCCACCGTCAACCTCGAAGCGGAAGTTGGCCAGCTGTTCTTCGGAGAGACGGCCCTCGACGAAGGCACGGGCATAGATCCCCGGTGAGGCGTGGCCCTGGAAGTACACCTGGTCGCCCGGGCCGCCTCCGTCCTTGCCTTGGAAGAAGTGGTTGAACCCGACCTCGTAGAGCGCCGCTGAACTGGCATAGGTGGCCAGGTGGCCGCCGATGGCCTCGGAGCGCAGGTTGGCCCGAACCACCATGACGGCGGCGTTCCACCGGATGTAGGCGCGAATGCGGCGCTCGAGGTGTTCATCGCCGGGGAAAGCAGGCTCGGCGTCGGAGGGGATGGTGTTCACGTACGGAGTCGAGACCGTCACCGGGAAGTCGACCTGGTTGTGGCGGGCCCGCTCGAGCACTCGCATCAGCAGGTAGCGGGCCCGGTTGCGGCCCTGTGCGCGTACCACGTCGTCGAAGGCGGCCAGCCACTCGTCGGTCTCGGCTGGGTCAGTATCGGGTAGCTGGTGGGCGACTCCATCGAAGAGCATCGCCACCATGGTCCCATCCAGCGGAGCCGTGCGCATGGGTCCTAGGGCCCTAGTTGGTATTGGGGCGTGATGGCGGCTGGCTGTTCGCGGACAGCCGGTGGAACAGGCATGCTGTGGCCATGGATGTCTCACCCAACGCCGACGGCACCCCGATCGTGGTCTACACAGACGGATCCTGTCTCGGGAACCCCGGCCCAGGTGGCTGGGGCTGGGCGGTCGACCGGGGGCCCGAGGACTCCGGGGGTGAGCCGCACAGCACCAACCAGCGCATGGAGGTCATGGCGGTCATCCGGGCCTTGGAGTCGCTACCTGGCCCGGTGCACGTAGTCAGCGACTCCACCTACGTCGTGAACTGCTTCCGGCAGAGCTGGTACACGGGCTGGAAGCGCCGGGGATGGAAGAACTCCCAGGGGAAGCCGGTGGCCAACCGTGACCTGTGGGAGCGGCTCTTCGCCCTGGCGCTCGACCCGGAACGCCCCATCACCTTCGCCTGGGTGAAGGGCCATTCGGGCGATCGGATGAACGATGTGGTCGACGTACTGGCTACGGCAGCAGCCGCCCGGCAGGACCCCACGGGGCCCCCGCCGGACTCCGGTTTGGGTCAAGGGCAGTTGCTCCCGTAATCTGGCGGCATGGAGATCAACGGAAGTTCAGCAATTGTCACTGGTGGGGCCTCTGGCCTCGGTGAGGCCACGGCCCGCAGACTGGCCGCCGACGGCGTGCGGGTCACCGTATTCGACCGAAATGAGGACCGGGCCAAGGAGGTCGTGGCCGAAATCGGTGGTACCGCCAACTACATCGGTGGCGATGTCACCGACCCCGATGACTGCCAGAAAGCAGTCGATCAGGCCGCCGACGGTGGCAACCTGCGCATCGCTGTCAACTGCGCCGGCACCGGCTGGGTGGGCCGGGTCATCAACCGGGACGGCTCGCCCCACGACCTGGCACCGTTCAAGTTCATCCAGGAACTGAACATCATCGGCACCTTCAATGTGATGACCAAGGCCGCCTCGGCCATGTCCACCGTGGAGCCTCAGGCCAACGGTGAGCGCGGTGTCATCGTGAACACCGCATCGGTGGCTGCTTTCGACGGCCAGATCGGCCAGTTGGCCTACTCGGCCTCGAAGGGTGCCGTGGTCGGCATGACCCTGCCTGCCGCCCGCGACCTCGCCGTCGTCGGCATCCGGGTGCTAGCCATCGCCCCCGGCCTGTTCGACACCCCGCTGCTGGCCATGCTTCCCGATGAGGCCCGCAATGCTCTGGCTCAGTCGGTCAACTTTCCCAAGCGCCTGGGCAACCCAGCAGAGTTCGGCGACCTGGTGGCGGCCATCGCCACTAACAGCTATCTCAACGCCGAGGTCATCCGGCTCGACGGTGGCATCCGGATGCCGCCCAAGTAGTCCTGACCCTTGGGTGCGCTCGGCGCACCCGGCCGGTGCCGGCACCGGACATCCCACGATCGAGCCCCCACCATCAGGCCGGGGGCTCGATCGCGTGCCCACCAGGCCGGTGGGTGCAGACACACCCTCTCGCCCGAGACAGTCGCTCGGTGGGGACCAGTAGGCTGAGGGAAGAACGTGCTGGCAGGTCAGACTGCAGATTGAGCAGCACCCATGAGGACATCGCGATGGAGGTGGTTCCGACGGGACCCGAGGTGGAAACGGATCAGGCCGCATCGGGGGGTGGCGCATCAGGGGGTACCGAGCACTTTGACATCGTCGTGGTCGGCGGTGGCCCGGGCGGATACGCCACTGCCCTCTACGGAGCAGCGGCGGGGTTGGCCGTCGCCCTAGTGGAGTTGGACAAGGTGGGGGGCACCTGCCTCCATCGGGGCTGCGTGCCGGCCAAGGCGTTCCTGGAGACAGCGGCCGTGTTCCGCACAGTCGGATCGGCTGGCGACTTCGGCATCGGTACCGGTGCTGCCAAGTTGGTCCCGACGGTCGACTTCGCCATCAGCCAGGCTCGCAAGCAGCAGGTGGTGGACCAGCTATTCGGCGGATTGTCCGGACTGCTGAAGGGCCGTGCGGTCACCTTGTTCAACGGTAGCGGCACCCTGTTGGCCGGCCACCGGGTGCGTATCGATGGAACCGATGGGTCGATGACCGAGGTGACAGGAACGGACATCGTGCTGGCTCCTGGCTCGGTTCCCCGGACGATCCCCGGGTTCGACGTCGACGGCACCGTGGTCATGACGTCCGACGAAGTCCTGGCCCTCGAGCACCTACCCGCGTCGGTCGCTGTCATCGGCGGCGGGGCCATCGGCTGCGAGTTCGCCACCATGTTCGCTGATCTAGGGACGAAGGTGACCATCTTCGAGGCCCTCCCTTCCATTCTGAACGGATGCGACGACGACGTCGTCCGCACGATCGCCCGCTCGTTCAAAAAGCGCAAGATCGACGTCAAGGTGAGTGCCGTCCTGCACGGACACGAGCCTGCAGCCAAGGGTGGGACGGTGGTCTCTTTTGGGGACGGAGAGAAGGTCTCGGTGGACGCAGTGGTGGTGTCGGTCGGCCGTCGACCCCGCACCGAGGGGCTGGTATCCGAGGATGCCGGTGTGGCTATAGATGAGCGCGGCTTCGTGGTCGCCGACCGCCTGATGCGGACGTCGGCTGCTGGGGTGTGGGCTGTAGGGGACGTGGTCGCCGCTTCGCCGCAGTTGGCCCACGTGGCCTTTGCCGAGGCCATCGTGGTCATCAAGTCGATCCTGGGTGAACCAGTCCTGCCGGTCGACTACAGCCGGGTGCCCTGGGCTATCTACTGCCATCCTGAGGTCGCCTATGCCGGGATGACCGAAGCTGCGGCCACGGCGGCCGGACTCGACATCGTGGTGCAAAAGGACCCCTTCGGCGGAAACAGCCGGGCCCGGATCATCGGTGACACCGAGGGGATGGTGAAGGTCATCGCCGAAAGGCGATCCGACGGCTCTACCGGTCGGATCTTGGGCGTCCACATGGTGGGCCCGTGGGTGACCGAACAGCTGGGGGCTGGCTACTTGGCCGTCAACTGGGAGGCCACGGCCGACGAGGTGGCCCAGTTCGTCCAGCCGCACCCGTCGCTGTCCGAGACATTCGGGGAGACCGTGCTGGCGCTGACCGGGAGGGGGATGCACGTTGCCTGATGTGACGATGCCGCAGCTCGGCGAGACGGTGACCGAGGGAACGATCACCAAGTGGTTCAAGGCGGTAGGGGACACCGTGGTCCGTGATGAGCCCCTCTTCGAGGTCTCCACCGACAAGGTGGACTCCGAGGTGCCATCTCCAGCCGACGGGATCCTCACCGCCATCTTGGTGGAGGAGGGCGACACCGTCGATGTCGGGGTGACCCTGGCCGTGATCGACGGCAGTGCTTCCGCACCTTCTGCAGTGGCGCCGAGCGAGGAGCAGGCCGAAGTGGCTGCAGCTCCTGCTCCTGGTCCTGCTCCCCCATCTGCACCCGCACCTGCACCCCCGGCGCCGGCGCCGGCTGCGTCTGCCAGGACGGATTCGCCCGTGCCTTCGCTGAAGTCACTGCCGGACGAGCCGGTAGCGTCGCCAGCTACGGCCCCCGGACCCACAGTGGCGCCTGCGGCTTCATCGCCAGGAGCCGACCACTCTCTGGTGCTCTCCCCGGTCGTCCGCAAACTGCTGGCCGAGCACGGGATCGACGCGTCAGTGGTGCGAGGTAGTGGACTAGGTGGTCGGATCACTCGGGCCGACGTCGAGGCCGTTATTGAGCGGGGTGCGTCCCCACTCGTGGTCCCGAGCATCGCGCCCGGTGCCGTCCCCCCGGGCGCATCGGCGACAGCCCCCACGGCGACAGCCCCTGTGGTGAGGGCCCCTGTTTCGACCGCTCCGGTCGCACCAGCCCCGGTCGGCCCACGACGCAGCGGCGGCGCACGCGACGAGGTCATCGCCTTCACCAACATCCGCCGCCGTACGGCAGAACACATGCTCCGGTCCAAGGCCACTTCGGCCCACACGTTGATGGTCCGAGAGATCGACTACGAACGGGTCGAGCAGGTGCGGCGGACCTATGGCGACCGCTTCCGGGCCGAAGAGGGCTTCAGCCTCACCTACCTACCCTTCGTGACTCTGGCCGTGGTCGAAGCCTTGGTGGACTTCCCGCACCTCAACGCATCGGTGGGCGAGGACGCGTTGATCGTCCACCACGACATCAACGTGGGGATCGCCGTCGACCTCGACAACGAAGGGCTGATCGTCCCGGTCGTACATCAGGCTGAAGAGCTGAACCTCCGGGGCATGGCCAGGCGTATACGCGATGTGGCCGATCGGGCTCGGACCAAGTCGCTCAGCCTCGACGACATTAGTGATGGGACGTTCTCCATCACCAATGCCGGACCGTTCGGGACGTTCATCACCGGGGCAATCATCAACCAGCCCCAAGTGGCCATCCTGTCCACCGATGGGGTGACTCGTAAGCCTGTCGTGGTGGAGTTGCCGGACGGCACCGAATCGATCGGGATCCACTCGATCGGCTTGGTGGCCATGAACTTCGACCACCGAGCGGTCGATGGTGCCTACGTCGCCCGTTTCTTGGCCCGCTTGGCTGCCATCCTCGACGACCGTGACTGGGCCAGCGAACTCTGACCCCCAGTGACGGTGACCTTCTCGCAGACAGTGCCGACGACCACTCCACTCCGGACATCCACGGCCAGAAGAACGGCCCGGGCAGCAACATGATCAGGGCTCGGTGGTTGGGCCGCGTCCCCTACGGCGAGGCGTGGGACCTGCAGCGCGCCCTGGCTGCCCGGTCCGTGGACGACTATCTGCTCCTGCTCGAGCACGGTGCGGTCTACACGCTCGGAGCCCACGCCGACCCGACGCATGTGCTTGTCGATCCACCTTCTGTCGGTGCTGAACAGGTGACCGTCGATCGTGGCGGCGACGTCACCTTCCACGGTCCAGGTCAGCTCATCGGCTACTCGATCCGCACTGTCGGTGCTGGTCCGCACCAGGGCCCGAAGCACGTACATCAGGTGGAGCAGGTAGTGATGGGGGCATTGGTGGCACTGGGGGTTCCTGCCGATCGGGTGGGGCGCCTAGCGGGATACCCCGGGGTGTGGATCGACCCCGATCCGGTTGGTGCATCGGGCCGCATGCCTCGGAAGATCGCCGCCGTCGGGGTGCGCACGACAAGGGGGCGGACGACCCATGGATTCGGACTGAACGTCTCGACCGATCTCTCCATGTTCGAGCACATCGTGCCGTGTGGAATTGCCGACCGACCGATGACCTCGTTGGCCGCCGAGGGCTATGCCGTCTCGATGGCCGAGGTGGTGGAGGCAGTGCTGGACTCAGCCGGTGCGGTCTGGGGCTGCATTGACGATGTAGCCCGAGTGACCGATGGGGCCCGAGACGACGCCAGAGGTGGCACGGGTGGTGGCACGGGAGGTGGCACAGGTGAGGTTGGCGCACCTGGGATTCCCGTGACCTACCGTACTGACGGCGGCGGAAATGCATTGGGGCGGAGGATGGCTCGGGCCGGGATCGATCCTGACGCCGGGCTGGCCCTGTCGGCTCGTAAGCCCGAATGGCTGCGGGTCAAGGCCACTATGGAAGACAGCTACCTCGGACTGCAGCACCGCATCCGAGACCTCGATCTGGTCACCGTGTGCGAAGAAGCTGGCTGTCCCAACATCTATGAGTGCTGGTCGGACGGCACGGCCACCTTCATGATCAGCGGGTCGCGGTGCACCCGGGCCTGCGCCTTCTGTCAGGTCGATACCAGCCGTCCCCTCCCGCTCGATCCCACCGAACCCCGCCGGGTGGCAGAGGCGGTGGCTCGGATGGGTCTGGCTCATGCCGTCATCACCTGTGTGGCCCGGGACGATCTGGCTGATGGTGGCGCAGGGGCCTTCGCTCAGACGATCGACGCCGTGCGTAAGGCGAGCCCGGGCACGGTGGTGGAAGTGCTGATTTCCGACGTGAAGGGCGACCGAGCTTCTCTCCAGACAATCCTGGACGCTCGCCCCGACGTGTTGAACCACAACATCGAAACAGTGGCTCGCCTGCAACGTGCGGTTCGCCCATCGGCCGGGTACGCCCGGAGCCTGACCGTGCTCGCCCGATCTGTCGACGCCGGGCTGACCACGAAGTCGGGCATCATCCTCGGAATGGGGGAGCATGAGGACGAGGTGCTCGCCACCCTGACTGACCTCCGTGCCGTCGGTGTGGATATCGTGACGCTCGGTCAGTACCTGCGGCCGAGCGCTACGCACCTGCCGGTGGCCCGGTGGTGGACGCCCGAGGAGTTCGATGGGCTGCGCCAAGCTGGCATGGCCCTCGGTTTCTCCCACGTGCAGGCCTCGCCGCTGACCCGATCGAGCTATCACGCCCGTGAGGCAGCCGATGTCTCTGCCGGTCGTGCATCGGCACCGGTGCCGGTGGCGATGTCGGTACGGTGATGGGCATGAGCGAATCCTCAGTGGCGAACGGCACCCGATCGGCGCGAATGGACCGTGTGCGGGGGCGCATGGAGGAACTCGGCGTCGATGCTGTCCTCCTGTCCCACGGTGCCGACCTCCCATGGCTGACTGGCTACCGAGCCATGCCGTTAGAGCGGCTGACCATGCTGGTCCTGCCTCTGGTCGGTGATCCGGTGCTCGTGGTCCCCGGGCTCGAAGCCCCTCGGGTGGCGGATGCCGGAGGCCTGTTCGACCTGTGCCCGTGGTCGGATGCCGAGGATCCGATTGATCTGGTCGAGGGGCTGTTGCGCAAGTCAGGCGCATCACGGCTCGCTCTGTCGGATCGAGCCTGGGCCACCACGGTCCTGGCCCTCCAGGGCCGCCTGGTGGACGCCAAATGGATCAATGCATCGCGGGTCACGTCGCCCATCCGTGCGGTCAAGGATGCGGCCGAAATCGATGCCCTCACCGCAGCCGGGGCCGCAGCCGACCGGGTGGCTGACGTACTCCTGTCTGGCGGCATCCCCATGATCGGGCGGACCGAGGCCGAGGTATCGGCTCGGATCGGCTCCCTGCTGATTGCCGAGGGCCACAGTGCGGTCAACTTCGCCATCGTTGGCAGTGGGCCCAACGCAGCAAGTCCGCACCACGAACCCGGGAGTCGGATCATCGGCCCAGGCGAGACCGTGGTGTGCGACTTCGGCGGCACTCTGTCACTCGATGGCGGCCCTGGCTACTGCTCGGACATGACCCGCACAGTGGTAACCGGCCAGCCCACCTCTGAGGTGTCCGACTGCTACGAGGTACTGCTCGAGGCCCAGCAGCAGGCGGTGGCCTCCGCAATGGCCGGGGTCACCGCTGAGTCAGTGGACCAGGTGGCCCGGTCGATCATCGAAGCCGCCGGGTACGGCGACCTGTTCGTCCATCGAACCGGTCACGGCATCGGCATCGAGGAGCACGAAGATCCGTATTTGGTCGTGGGCAACGGCGAGGTGCTGGTGCCAGGACACGCGTTCTCCGTCGAACCCGGTATCTACCAGCCGGGACGGTTCGGTATGCGGTTGGAGGACATCGTGGTCATCGACGAGCACGGAATGCCTGAGCCGTTGAACCGGGCCGATCATCAACTGGTGGTCGTGGACGGCTGAGGCTGGGGATCGGAGGCAGGTCACATGGATCTTGGGATCGACGCCAGGACCGCACTGGTGACTGCTGGGTCACGTGGCTTGGGCCGGGCTACCGCACGAGCGCTGGCCCGCGAAGGGGCTCAGTTGATGGTGTCCGGGCGCAATGCGGACAGCTTGGAACGGATCCGGCTGGAGCTGGTCGCCCTGGGCGCTGAGGTAGCGGTGTGCGCCGGAGACGTGACCGAACCCGATGAGCCGGCTCGGCTGGTGGCGGCCACCATGGAGCGGTTCGGGAGCATTGACATCTTGGTGGCCAACGCCGGTGGGCCGCCTCCGGGGAGAGCCATCGACCTCTCGGACGACGAGTTGGAGGCAGCACTCAATGCCAACCTCTTCACCTCGGTCCGCCTGGTCCGTGAGTCGCTGCCGCACATGCGAGCTAGTGGGTGGGGACGAATCTGCTGCATCACCTCGTACACCGTGAAACAGGCGGCCCCAGTGTTGGCCCTGTCCAACACTGCCCGGGTCGGTCTGTGGGGCTGGATGAAGACGGCAGCCCATGACTTGGCGTCGGAGTCGACCGGGATCACCATCAACATGGTCTGCCCGGGGCCTCATGCCACCGACCGGATGAAGGAACTTGGTGGGTCCGGGGTGATGGGAGACCCAGCTGACTTCGGAGCGGTCGCCGCCTTCTTGTGCTCTGAGCAGGCCGGCTTCATCAACGGTGCCGCCATCGTGGTGGACGGCGGGTCGACGCTGGCTTTGTAAGCCCCAGCCTGACCGCGGGCCTGGTGGTCAGCGAGTCAGTGGGAGCAGGGCAGGAGCGGAGTGCCGGGTGGCGGGGGTGTGGGCATGGTCGGCAGACCGACCGAGTTTCCGGCCTTGGGTTTGAGGCCAGGGATCGGACGGGGACTGGAAGCCCCATCGGGGGCGTCAGTCGCCGGCTGTGCGATGGCAGTGCTGGCCGAGGTGGCACCTGCCTTGGCTCGGTCACTGGTCCGGTTTCGGGTCCGAAGTCTGGGGCTGGCTGGACTCTTCGAGGAAGTGAACGAAGGGGCGGCCGCCATGCGCGAAGCGCGCACGGGCTGGGTCAATCGCTCGGACGTAGAGCCGTCCCTGGCTGGGGCATCCTTGCCGCCGGGGCCGTAGTGCGCAGCGTCGCGGTTGTAGTAGTGGGCGTGGCGTGCCTTGCGCTTGCGGACCTCAGAGTTGTGGATCAATCGCTTGGCCATCAGGATGACACCGATGACGACGATCACGGCTACTAGGGCTGCCTCGATCCGCGCCGTGCCAGACAGTTGGCCGACGAGCCTGAACGTCGTGAGGGCGACCGTTGCCATAGCCCCAATTGTACTCCTGCGTGTTGCACAATTGGGTGTGTAGCCGATTGCGAATCTGGTGCAGTGGCCGACCCGGTGAGGCGTGGCCTGGCTTAGATGACGGCTCGATCAGGGCCCGATCAGGGCCCGATCAGGCGACGAAGTACTTGGCTTGCGGGTGATGGCAGATGATGGCTGTCGTCGACTGCTCAGGATGGAGCTGAAAGCCTTCGCTGACCTCGACGCCGATTCGGTCGGCACCGAGCAACTCGACCACCTGTGCGTTGTCCTCGAGCCGAGGGCAGGCCGGATAGCCCCACGAGTAGCGGCCACCCCGGTACTTCTGGCGGAACAGACCGGTGAGGGTGGGGCCGTCCTGGTCGGCATAGCCGAGCTCCTCGCGAATGCGGTGATGCCAGTACTCGGCCAGCGCTTCGGCCATCTCGACTCCGAGACCATGGAGGTAGAGGTACTGCTGGTACTCGTTTTCGGCAAACAGGCGAGCCGCCTCTTCGGACACCCGGGATCCCATGGTGACGACCTGGAAGCTGGCCCAGTCCGCGTCACCCGAGTCGACGGTCCGGAAGAAGTCGCTGATGCACAGGAACGGGTCTTCGACCTGGCGAGGGAAGGCGAAACGCATCTGCTCGGTCGAGCGGCTCTCGTCGGTCCAGATCACCAGGTCATCCCCGTCAGCGTTGGCGGCGAAGTGCCCCCACGCCACCTGCGGCACGAGCAGCTGCCCGGCCTTGGCCGTGGCCAACTCTTCGCGCAGCCGCGACCGCACGCGAACCTTGAACGCCGGGTCGTCTTCGCCGGCCTCGGGGCGGAACCCCCACTGATTGCGGAACAGCGCCGTCTCGTTGAGGTAGGTGGCGATGTCGTCGATGGCCATGCCCTTGGCCACACGACTGCCGACGAAGGGCGGGGTGAACAGTGGGTTGTCGTCAGCCACCTCGGGGGAGCGCTTTGGCAGGCCTTCGCCCCGGGCCCGAGCCTCTTCGGCCGCCTGCTTGCGCTGCTCGCTCTTGCGGGGGCCGAGATCTCGGCCTCCGATGGTGATCCCGAACTCGGGGTCGTCCTCGCCGTTGCGGGTCATCTCCACCAAGCGGTCCATGGTGCGGAGGCCCTCGAAGGCATCCTTGCCGTAGAAGAGGCGGCCGTCATAGACCTGGCGCAGGTCGCGCTCTACATAGGTACGGGTGAGGGCTGCGCCCCCCAAGATGACGGGGATGTGGGACAGACCCCGGCGGTTGAGCTCTTCGAGGTTCTCGCGCATGATGAGCGTGGACTTGACCAGGAGGCCACTCATGCCGATGGCGTCGGCGCCGAACTCCTCGACAGCGGCGACCATGTCGTTGATGCCGATCTTGATGCCCAGGTTCCGGACCGTGTAGCCGTTGTTGGTGAGGATGATGTCGACCAGATTCTTACCGATGTCGTGGACGTCGCCCTTCACGGTGGCGAGCACCATGGTCCCTTTCCCACCCTGGTCGGCCTTTTCCATGAAGGGCTCTAGGTAGGCGACGGCCGTCTTCATAGTCTCGGCCGAGCCGAGCACGAACGGCAGCTGCATCTCGCCGCTGGCGAACAGTTCGCCGACGGTCTTCATGCCGGACAAGAGGAAGTCGTTGATGATGATCAACGGGGTGAGGCCCTGGGCCATGGCCTGGTCCAGATCAGCCTCGATGTCGTTGCGGTCGCCATCGATGATCCGGGCTTCGAGTCGGCGCTCGACGGTCCAGTCGGAGCGGTCCTCGATGACGGTGTTGGACGATGCGGTCGCACCATCGAAGATGGACAGCAGTTCGGTCAGCGGGTCGTAGCCCTCGGAACGCCGGTCGTAGATCAGGTCCAGGCACACTTCGCGGGCCCGGTCGTCGATCTTGGCCAAGGGGAGGATCTTGGACGCATGGACGATGGCGGCATCCAGTCCGGCCTGCACGCACTCGTGGAGAAACACGGAGTTGAGCACCTGGCGGGCTGCCGGATTGAGCCCGAAGGACACGTTGGACAACCCGAGCACGGTATAGACACCCGGCAGCTCAGCCTTGATCCGCCGGATCCCTTCGATGGTCTCGATCCCATCCTTGCGGCTCTCTTCCATACCAGTCGACAGAGGGAGAGCCAGGGGGTCGAACATCAGGTCTTCGGGACGGAGTCCATAGCGGTTGACGGCGACGTCGTGGATGGCCTTGGCCGAGCGCACCTTCCAGTCGGCCGTGCGGGCCTGGCCCTCTTCGTCGATGCACGTACAGACGACAGCAGCCCCGAACTCCTTGGCCAGAGTGAGGAAGGAGTCGAGTCGGGTGCCGACCGCGTCGCCCTCCTCCAAGTTCACCGAGTTGATGACGGCCCGGCCGCCGATCCACGACAGGGCGGTCTCGATGACAGGTGCCTCAGTGGAGTCCACCATGAGCGGTGCGGTGGACTGGGTAGCGAACCGAGAGACGACCTGCTCCATGTCGGCCACCCCATCGGCGCCGGTGTAGTCGACACACACGTCGATCAGGTGGGAGCCCTCCTTGACCTGGTCCTTGGCCATGGCCACGCAGGTGTCCCACTCGGCCTCGAGCATCGCCTCGCGGAACTTCTTCGAGCCGTTGGCGTTAGTGCGCTCACCGACCACCAGGAACGAGCTGTCCTGAGTGAAGGGCACGTGGGTGTAGATGGATGCCGCTCCCTCTTCGCGCCCAGGGGTGCGTATTGCTGGTGTCAGGCCGCTGCACGCGGCGACCACGGCGGCCAGGTGGGCGGGGGTGGTGCCGCAGCACCCACCGATGACCGAGACGCCGAGTTCACTGACGAACTGGCGGTGGTACTCGGCCAACTGATCGGGCTGGAGGTCGTAGTGCATGGCCCCGTCAACCACCGAGGGAAGTCCGGCATTGGGCAGGCACGAGACAGGGATAGTGGCATGTCCGGTGAGATGGCGCAGGGGCTCGAACATCTCGGACGGACCGGTGGCGCAGTTGAGGCCGATGACGTCGATGTCCATGGCCTGCAGCGCCACCAAGGCGGCACCGACCTCGGTGCCCGGCAGCATGGTGCCGGTCAGCTCGATGGTCACCTGGCACTGGATGGGGAGCTTCACCCCGGCCCGCTTCATGGCCCGACGGGCGCCGTTGATGGCGGACTTGGCCTGGAGCAGGTCGAAGACGGTCTCGATGATGATGAGGTCGGCCCCGCCCTCGATGAGGGCGTCGCACTGCTCCTCATAGGCATCGCGCAGATCGGCGTAGCGGGTCTGGCCGAGCGTGGGGAACTTGGTGCCGGGGCCGATGCTGCCGGCCACCCACCGGGGCTTTTCTGGGGTGGAGAACTCCTCGGCGGCGTTCCTGGCCAGTTTTACGGCGGCTAGGTTGAGCTCGCGCACCCGGTGGCCCTGGTCGTACTCGGCTAGCACGGGGGCGAAGGCGCCGAAGGTGTCGGTCTCGACCACGTCGCAGCCGACCTCGTAGAAGGACCGGTGGACCTGCTCGACGGCATCGGGCCGGGTGATCACCAAGAGCTCGTTGCAGCCCTCGAGGTCGGGGCCACCGAAGTCGTCGGCGGTCAGGTCGGCCAGCTGCAGGTTGGTCCCCATGGCGCCGTCGAAGACGACGACCCGTTCAGACACAGCCTGGAGGTAGCTCGATTCAGTGCGGTGGGGAGCCATAGCCCTACAACGATACCGGGGTGGGGGCACACTCCGGCTGATCAGGGCTGCAGTGCCCCCTAGCGGCCCCCGGTTGCGGTCTCCAGGATGGGTGATGTGTACCGTTGCTGCGTGGGTGATGGGCGCACGGTGGTGGTCGTTTAGCATTGGCCGGGTGAGGACATCGTGCTGAAGATCTACACCCGTACCGGCGACGACGGGACCACCGGGCTGCTCTATGGAGGCCGAGTGCGCAAGGACGCGGCACTCATGCAGATCACCGGCACGGTCGACGAGGCCCAGGCCGCCATGGGCATGGCCCGTGCCGAGGCGGTGGCCGGTTCCGAACTCGACGAGTTGCTGACCCACTTAGAGCGAGAGCTCTACGTGCTGATGGCTGAGGTGACCACCGATCCGGAGCATCGGGCCAAGTTGGTGGCAGGCAAGACCCTGGTGACCGAAGAGATGGTTACCGCATTGGAAGAACGGATCGACGATCTGATCTCTCGGGTATCCATGCCGACCGAGTTCGTGATTCCGGGGGCGAACCGGGCTTCGGCCGCCCTCGACCTGTCCCGCACCATCGTGCGCCGGGCGGAACGCCTCTTGGTGTCGTCGCCCATCGAGGGATCGCTGGCGGGCCGTTACATCAACCGGCTGTCGGATCTGTTGTGGGCTATGGCTCGGTGGGCCGAGGGCGAGGACCACCTGCTGGCCCGTGGCGCCCCCCGACGGGCGGCGGCCGGCGGCGACGCTGGTGGTTCTTCTGGTTCCGGTGACTCTTCTGGCTCTGCGGGCTGACCACTTCCGGGCCAGCTACTCGTTCTCTTCCGCCTGTCGTTTTCTCGTCTACTGATCGACATCCCGATAAAACTGGAGTGCTGACGTGATCACTGTGACCGCACTGTCCGGCAACGGACTCCCCGATGATCTGGCAGCAGTTGGCGTACCCGTCCACTCCACTGCTGATGGACCAGTGCTGGCCTGCGACCCATCCGTCGTCGACGGTGTGACTCTTCCGGCATCGCTCGACGCCGTATGGTGCGAGCGCCAGGGGTTTACCGGCAAGGTGGCTCAGGTGCTGGTGCTGCGGTCCATGGGCGCAGCTGTGGGCGACGCGCCGGGTCCTGACGTGGTGCTGGTCGGACTCGGCTCCGCTGATGCTCTGGCTGGCGACAAGGGACTCGAGTCACTGCGACGGTCGGCCGGTTCCTTCGTGCGAGCAGCTGGCAAGGGCGGAACGGCTCTACTGGTGTTACCCGAGGTAACGGGGGAGACCCTGGTCGACACGGCCGCGGCCGCAGCCGAGGCCGGTTCGCTGGCCGCCTACCGCTACGAGGCGTTCCGGAGCGGGGACCCGGCCAAGGGGCTGGTGGCACTGGTGCTCACCTCCGGTTCGGCCGGATCGGTCGTCCAGGACGCGGTCCTGGACAAAGGGACGGCACGAGGCGCCCGGGTGGCGGAGTCGGTGGCCCTGGCTCGCGACCTGGTCAACGAGCCTCCGAGCTCGCTCACTCCCATGCGGTTCGCCCAGACCATCAGCGATCGGTTCGCTGGGGTGGCGGGGCTGAGCGTCGAGGTGTGGGACGAGGAGCGGATCACGGCCGAGCGACTGGGTGGCCTGTTGGGTGTCGCCGTCGGGTCGGAGCAGCCGCCGCGTTTGGTCCGGGTCGAGTATCGGCCGGCCGATCCCTACGAGTTCGACGGGCGCGCTCCCCACTTGGCGCTGGTGGGCAAGGGGATCACGTTTGACTCTGGGGGGCTCTCCCTCAAGCCAGCTGGCGGCATGGAGACCATGAAGACCGACATGGGCGGAGCGGCCGCCGTGCTGGCCGCAGTCGATGCCATCGCCGCACTGGGTGGACGCATCCCCATTACCGCTTGGGTTCCGATGACGGAGAATCTGCCCAGCGGCACGGCCACCAAGCCCGGGGACGTCCTCACTATCCGCAACGGCAAGACCATCGAAGTCCTCAACACCGACGCCGAAGGGCGACTGATCCTGGCCGACGGGCTGTCCCTCGCCGTCGAGGCGGTCCCGGACGCCATCATCGACCTGGCCACCTTGACCGGGGGCGCCGTCGTGGCCCTGGGCAAGGAGATCGCCTGCCTGCTCGGCAACGACGATGGGCTCCTGGAGTTGGTCCGGGCCGCGGGGTCGCGCACGGGGGAGCCGTCATGGCCCCTGCCGATGCCCGACGACTACGCCGCCCACATCGAGTCCGAGGTGGCCGACATGAAGAACACCGGTCGTGCCGGACAGGCGGGGACGCTTTCGGCGGCGTTGCTGCTTTCTGAGTTCGTGGGCGATGTGCCGTGGGCCCACCTCGATATCGCCGGCCCGTCGCGCACCGACGACAACCGCTGGTACAACACCAAGGGTGGGAGCGGTTTTGGCGTCCGCACCCTGGTGGCGCTGGGCACCTCCGAGGAGTTCGCCCGGTGGTTGGCCACTCGGCCGAAGCGCTAAGGCAACTGGGCCCAACTGCTCCATGATGACCGAGTTCCAGGGGAATGCATGTCGCTATTCGGACGGCAGCCCTCAGCGCGGTCCCGGCCGCGCTATTCGTTGATATGCGTGGCGCAACGGCCTCGACCAGCGCATCGTCTTGGTCTGATTGATCCGCTGCAACTCGGTCGCCAACGACCGTTGGCTCTCCTCGAGCACACTGAGGGCCCTGTTGGCCTCGGCACTTTGGCGTTCGTGCTGCAGCAGCTCGGCTTCCATCTTCCGTTGGCCCTCCTCGAGCACCGCTCGGGCGGCCTCTACCTCTGAGCGCTGGCGTTCGCTCGTGGCTACAGCCCACTGCATCTGCCTGTCGCGGGCCTCGAAACGGAAGAGCGCTTCGGCCTGCTGGGAGGCCAGGGTACAAAGCGGTTCGAGCAGCACTTTTGGTGGCGGTCCGAGCTCGATTGCTGAGCGATAGACCTCGACCAGGTCACGAGCATGTTGGCGAGCGCCATGGTGTTGGCGAACCAGCTCTCTCCCGACCTGGCCCAATGACGGTTCGTACCGCTCGATCCGCTCGATCAGGCGACCCACCGTGGTCGGTTCTGGGTCGAACGTGGCGAACGCACCGGCTTCGAACCGGTCGTAACTCTCCGCATCCACGAATCCACCGATGCCTCGATCATCGATCAGGAAGCCGGCTCGACCGACAGCGAGGCCCTCCAGCAGTGTCCTCCCAACGGCGAAGACGATGTCTGTTTGCATCAGCACGGGATTGAGGTCGTCCACGCTGGTGTCGAAGCCACCCGACTGGCTGAGTTCGATGCCTAGCGCGTCGCATGCTGCCTGCAGCAGGGGTGCGGTCGGGCCCGTTCGGAATCCAAGCAGGACCGCACGACTGGGACGAGCTGGTAGCGCACCGAGGGCGAAATCGTCATGGGGGATCACGATCGGCTGACGGAGGCGGACGACCACACCAGTGTCGGCCCATGCGCTGGACTTGACCCGCCGGCCGACGACATCGCTGAGGACCACGACGGCCTGCGGCGATGCCAAGGCCGGGACATCCTCGATGTCGTAGAGGGATGAGTGGGAGACGAAGACCATTGCAAGATCGGGGAAACGGCCTCGCAAGCGGTAAGCCGTCGTTGCGTGCTGTACGTGGGCCACGTCTGGCACCGGGCAGGCATCGAGGGAGTCCAGGACCTCGAAACCCTCGCCTCGAAGACGGTGTGCCGTGGCCCCGAGCTCAGGCGCGTAGATGGTCAGATCGTGACCGAGCGCACGGAGTGCTCGTGCCACGGTGACCAGGTACGTCTCGGAGCCCCCGGGCCGAGTTAGCGAGCGAGTTGTCAGGAGCACATGCACATGACCACTATTCCATGGCGGGCGCGTGCGTTGATGGAAACACCGGACTGGATCCTGAATCGTTTCGGGTCAACGACCGGCCCCCATGGACCGGCCGGAGCCAGGGCGCTCCATCCGCACTGCGGGTGGCGTGCATGACCAGGCAGGGCTTTCCCTGATCGGTGCACTACCGTCTGCCTGGTGAAGATCGCAGTCCTTGGGGGAGGGTCGTGGGGCACGACGGTGGCCTCGTTGGTGGCACCCCGCCACGACACCGTGCTGTGGGCCCGCGACCCCGAGGTGGCCCGGGCCGTGCGCCAGGATCACGAGAACCCGGCCTATCTACCCGGGCTGCACCTCGACAGTGCGCTGGGCGCCACGTCCGACCTCGAGGAAGCCGTCGAAGGGGCTGATCTCATCGTGGTCGGGGTGCCGACATCAGGGTTCCGACGGGTACTCGAGGATGCCGGCCCGATGATGCGTCCATGGATCCCGGTGGTCAGCCTGTCCAAGGGACTCGAGCGCGGCAGCCAACTGCGCATGACCCAGGTCATCAAGGAGGTCGTGCCCGGGCACCCGGTTGCTGCACTGACCGGGCCCAACATTGCCAGCGAGATCCTGTCTGGCAAAGCCGCCGCCGCCGTCATCGCCACCGAGGACTTGGAGGTGGCCAGGGCCATCCAGGCCGTCTTCACCCGGGGGGTATTTCGGGTCTACATCAACGACGATGTCATCGGGTGTGAGCTCGGGGGCGCCCTGAAGAACGTGGTCGCCATCGCCACCGGCATGGGTGAGGGTCTCGGGGTGGGTGACAACACCCGGGCCGCCGTCATGTCGAGGGGGCTGGCCGAGCTGATCCGGCTGGGTGAGGCCATGGGGGCCAAGGCGGCCACATTCGCTGGGCTGGCTGGCATGGGCGACCTGATCGCCTCTTGTGTCAGTCCGCACGGTCGGAACCGGGCTGTCGGTGAGCAGCTGGGCAAGGGCCGCAAGTTGGCCGACATCCTGGCCGAAATGCACATGGTGGCCGAGGGTGTGAACACGGCCACGGTTGCCCTCGAGTTGGCTGAGCGGCACGGACTCGATCTCCCCATCTGTCGGATGATCGACAAGGTGGTGAAGGGGGAGATGGAGCCCATCGACTCCTACTGGGGGCTCACTCCGGCCGGCCACGAAGCGGAGCCCGGCTAGGACCCTGCGGGGGTAGGGG
>Ga0194041_10000143_pt1 | contig 26763 bp, 11 predicted proteins | sample JunL449m_MetaG_FD_160082 | JGI IMG/M metagenome (GOLD analysis project Ga0194041, IMG submission 160082) | Anoxic zone freshwater microbial communities from boreal shield lake in IISD Experimental Lakes Area, Ontario, Canada - Jun2016-L442-9m | ecosystem: Environmental > Aquatic > Freshwater >...
ATTATTAAGTAAAATTAACAACTTGTTACTATTGTAATATGCTAAGTAATTAGAATTCGGCTCTTTTTTTACAACTGTTTATTAAAAACATAGCTCTGTGCTTTATATACAGAGTATCTTCTGCTAATTGACAAAGTTAAAAAGCTGCAGTACCCTGACTGTGCAAAGGTAGCGTGATTCTTGTTTTTTTAATTAAAAATCTGTTCAAAGAATGAAATGTGGAAAATCTATTGTTTACCTAGTGTTCTTAACTTGATTATTAGGTGAAAACCCCTAATTAGCCTCAAAAGACGAGAAGACCCTATAAAACTTAACTTTTCTAAATTTCCCTTTTATTTTAAGTTTAAATGGGGACTTTAGGGTATTTTAATAACCCTCAGACCTTTATTTTGATTTTATGTGAAGCTACTTTAGGGATAACAGGGTAATACATTTTGAGAGTTCTTATCGACAAATGTGCCTACTACCTCGATGTTGGATTATTTTTTCTTGTGGGTTGTAAAAGCTTATTAAGTTAGTCTGTTCGACTATTAAAAAATTACATGATCTGAGTTTAAACCGTTGCAAGACAGGTTGGATTTTATCTTTGATTTCGTTTGTCTTCTTAGTACGAAAGGAATTGTAGACTACAATTATTGTGGTTTTTTAGTATAAATTTATTACTTTAGACTGTAAATCTAAAAATAGCAAACGTTAGAGACCAAGTTAAGCACCAAAAAGAAAATAGTTTATTTAGAATCTTAGGTTTGGGACTTAATGGTGCTGGTTCAGCTTTTCTTAGTCTTATATAGTAGTATACTGTGTACATGCGACTTTGGCTCGCAAAGAATAGCTTAGCTATTTATATAAATGGGTTTTATATTTTTAGTTTCTATTGTCTTATCTTGGTTTGTTTTTTTCGTATATAGTGTCAAAATATTTGTTGGAGCAACGCGTATTACCTCAATTAAAGATGTTGTTTTCCCAGCACTTATGTCTTCTTTCCCTCACGTGTTTATGTCCCTCCTTTTTTTAGCTGGAGGACGCTATTTATTTCTTATATTAACAGCTAATGTGCCTTTATTTACAGTACCTATAATATTCTATTCTTACGTGCTTTTTAATGCCCTTCTTTTCTGAATTCCTATCATAGGCTTTGGCATATATCGTGATTTTAAAGGTATAGTCTCTCACATGCTGCCTTATGGTGCTCCTACAGGACTAATACTTTTTCTGCCTCTTGTTGAAATCTTCTCCCAGATCATTCGACCTTTAACACTAACTATTCGTTTTGCTACTAATTTATCCGCTGGACATATTATAATATTTATGTTTTCTTATTTTTCTATGTTATCTTCAACCTTAGCCCCGTTTCTGTATGTTGTATTAACAGTTTTACTTTTAATAGAAGTGTTTATCGCGTTCTTACAAGCTTACATTTTTGTCACTCTGTTAGGGTTATATCTCGATGAGACTATTTAGTGCTAGGTTAGTTTAATTAACAAAACATCTAATTTGTAATTAGAAAACAATTCGTATTACTTAGCTTATTCACTTTATGAATCAGGTGCTTTACTAAAGTTGAGATTAGTCAAATATATAGTTTGTATTAAATCAAACAGCGTTACCATTTTTAATTTAGAGATTTGTCCCTGCTTTTCTAAAAAAAGTAACCAGCCTTTCTTCTTAAGAACTTTCCAATAGAGTGCCAGCAGACGTGGTTATACTGAGTGTTCTCTTTAGTTGATCTTACAGTTTACTTTTTATTTGTATTAGCCGCTAGTAGAATAGGAAGCTCACCAAACTATAGTAGCATATTTTAAGTAGTATAAAGACAAGGATTAGATACCCTTTTATGTCTATTAAAATTATAAGATAATTAAATTATCAAATTTAAACTCTTTGGCGGTAAAGAAAGCTCTCAGAGAAACCTAGGTATTAATTGGATAATCCACCAGCTTAGCTTCTAAACATGTTTGTTATCTGTATGTTTGTTTAAAGTATAAATTATTTTTTGCTTGAGGTTATTTCTTCTTTTTTTAAAAATCACAATTCAGATCCATATAGAGATCGTTGTTTAGTTTTCCCGGGTTGCATTTAAGTTTTATAGTAGAATCTCAAAAAGTTTTCTTAATTTGGATTTGAAAGTAGTTTAATCGTTACTTTTACAAAGCTTTATTTTCTTTAAGTACAAATCGCCCGTCACCTCTATGATAATAAATTGAGTAAGTCGAAACAAAGTAGGTCAACTGGAAGGAGGACCTGTAAAATGTTAAATTAGTATAATCCAAATTGTACGTAGTGTTGTGACCGCTAAAGTAATTTTATTATTATTTAACTATAAGCATAGTATAAACAATACTCTTGATTTCCAATCATGTGCTCTTTACTCTGTAAAGTGCTTGTAGGTATGTTTATTTTATTTACACCCTTTACATTTCTATTTTTTTCTGTATACTTGTTGGTAATAGTGTTCCTTTTGACAGTTTCCAACTTTTATTTTTTCTGGGTTTATATGGAAATTCTCATATTATTGTTTATAGGGACCGCTTATACAGTTTTTGTTGCTAGCTACACCCAGCTAATACTATACTTTCTAATGCAAACCCTCGCTTCATTTGGTATACTCGTGTTTTACATTTTAGAAGTTCAAGAACTCCTTGTCATATCGTTATTCTTGAAGCTAGGTATGTTTCCTTTCATGTCTTGATATCTTAATGTCTTATTCAAGTTTCCATCTTCTATTCTTCTTATTAGGACTACAGTTCATAAGCTTCCCCCCCTATTATTGTTTTGTCTTTTCTATACTTCTTCTCTTTGTAATCTTCTTTTAGTGTCTATTTTATTATCTGTTTTTATTGGTGGAACTTTTATAATTATAGTTTTAGACTTCCGTTACCTCATTATCGTTTCTTCTATAGCTAACAATGGGTTTTTGTTGATGGGGTTAATAGGAGGGTCTTTACATTTATTTTGAAGGTTTTTTTTGTTATACATGGTTAACATAACTTTCGCTCTATACATATTAGGGGGTTTCACTAAGCCCCTACTTAAGCCTGTTCGATCCAGACTAGTCATAGTAAGAACTCTTGCTCTACTTCTGATAAACCTAGCAGCTATGCCCCCATTCCCCATGTTCCTTGCTAAGTTTGGTGTCCTATACAATTTCTTTTTGGTCTTACAGTTTAATTTGTTTATTCTTGTTATCTTAGTGCTTTTCAACGTGTTGTTAATAGCTAGTTACTGTCAGCTGTTCATCAAGTATATTGTAAATTCTCACTCTAGTTTGTCTAATTATTTAATGTTCTAAGAGAGAATTAGTTTAATTCAAAACGTTAGTCTTCAAAACTTAAAATATTCATTGAGTATTCTCTGCATGATTTTCCTTAGTTGACTCGTCCAGTGTCTGTTAATCTTAGCTTCAGTAGCATTTTTTACATTATTCGAACGTAAGGTCATGGGACTTTTTCATCTTCGCCTAGGGCCTAATAAAGTCTCAGTCTTCGGCTTAGTTCAGCCTTTGTTGGATGGTCTTAAACTCTTTACTAAACAGAACTTAGTACCTCATCGCGCAAACAAATTTGTGTACAACCTAGCACCCCAGCTCGGTCTTTTTCTAGCTTTCTTTGTGTGGTTAACCCTCCCAAACATTTATTTAATGGTGTCTATAAATTATTCGTTAGTGCTATTTTTTTGTGTTGGCTCAGTAATAGTTTTCTCCGTTCTTCTTTCTGGGTGATCTTCTAACTCCAAGTACAGCTTGATTGGAAGCCTCCGTTCAGTGGCGCAGTCTATTTCTTATGAGTCAGTTTTTAGAACTCTAATTGTCATGCTCATAATTTTAATTTTCTCTTACTCTATTCGTTCTTTATTTTACCAGTCCTCGGTTTTGTTTCTGTCTTTTCTCCCTATTTGGGTTGTATGTACGTTGGCTGAAACTCATCGCGCCCCGTTTGATTTTAGGGAGTCCGAGTCGGAGCTAGTCTCCGGCTTCAACACTGAATATTCTGGAGCCAATTTTTCCCTAATCTTTCTCTCTGAATATTCTGTATTGCTGTATTCTTGTTTTCTTTTAACTTACATTTTCTTTATGTGGGCTCTTCCTGTGAATCTGGTCTTGATTATCAGTTTAACTTGCTTCTTCTCCTTTTTCTTTATTTGAGTTCGTATTACTTTTTGTCGCTTTCGTTATGACTTGTTAATAATGATATCTTGGAAGATTTTGCTACCCTTTGTTCTATGCTTATTTGGTATACTAGTGCCTGTTATCATTCTATTAAGCTTTAGTATAATAAAAATATTTTAGTGTTACATACTCAAGATGCTGCTCTAGCAGGCTTAATTTAAAAGCTAGTAAGATAACTTAATCTTTTGGCCTTTTAAGCCTATAATGCTTTTTAAGCCTAGTTTAGTTGGCTAGCCAAGATAATTTGGCAGAACAATTTATGCGTATGATTTAAGCTCATATTATGTTACTTTAACAATTATCTTTAACTAAATAGTTTAAACTCTCAAAACATGTAATTTGCACTTACAAAATAGACTTTCTTTTAGTTAAATGTTTATAGCCGCTCTTTTATTGTTTGTTAGATTTACTGTAGTTTTTCTTTTAAAGATAGTAGGTCTCTTAGTTGCCGAAAAATCAATACTAATACGCGAAGAGATATCCTCCTTTGAGTGTGGTTTTGAGCATCATAATTTGTCTCGTGTCCCCTTTTCACTACGTTACTTTTTTTTAACTTTAATCTTTCTTTTGTTTGACCTAGAAATCGTTCTTATGATGTTTCTACCCTCTGTCATTTTCTCTTCCTATCTTGTATTCTCTATCGGTGTTTTGTTATCTTTTCTCATTATTTTGTTTTTAAGTCTGGTTTATGAGTGAAATGATGGTAGTCTAGAGTGAGTTAATTATAACTGTCAAGTTCATCGCTGAACATCCTATTTTGCTAGGAAATATCTCACGTTATTTTATTAGAAAAAAAATACTTTCATTTGTTTCGACTAATACAATATTTTATATTATATTTTAGTTTCCATTAAAAGTTAGCACGGGTTTGCCCAGATCTTTTTTGATCTTAATTGTTTTACAAGCTAGCTATCCCCCCCTCGTCGGTAGTTTAAACTAAGCTACATAGACAGAACACAACTGACTTTGTGTTTTTACTCCTGCTTTAGTCGATGCACTTCTTTATTTCCCTTAAAGATTCCCCCTTCTTCTTTAGCAGATTGCGTCTATGTTAGTTGAAAGCCTTAGTACTTAGTTTCTAAACCCCTTGTTTAAGTAGCATTTTTTTGCTTACTTATCCTAGGAAGAGTTAACAGCTCTATTATAAAAATGGTTTAGGTTAATGCCGTGACGTAGAAATTTCTACCGCCAGTTCTCAGCCGAACTGGTGAAGTGAATGCCGCCTATGGATGAGATATGGATGAGCGAATGTTTTTTAGATAGCAGAGTTTTTATTACAAATAACTCTCTCGGTTAATTATTGCTCTAACCCCTTACCGTTACCTATCCCTGTATTGTGCTTAGTATCTTTGTCAGATCAGTAAACGTACAGGTGTCGTATGTCACAAAAGTTTAGCAGGTGTTTTTTACAACGTAGCATTTTCCCAATAAAATTAGTACTGTTGAAGCAGTACACGATAAATGTGTTCGTCAGTATTATTAAGTAGATTTACGTTCTGTAGTGTTAAACAACCAGTTGTTTAATTATTATAGCTTCAAAGTGCTTCTTCCCACCCTGTCTTTTTAAGGTCAAGAAGTCGTAGTGAGTATCAAGTAAAGTGCTGCTATACGTGAGATAGAAGATCTATAAGGGTTTATGCCTTTATCTTTTCTTTATCCACTCTTAGTAGTTTCTATTGCTTGCCTTTGATAGTTGCAGATACAAAGAATCATAGTGAAGTAGTAATGTGAACTTTTCGTTACCAAGTGGTCGATTTCCCCCCCCAAAGAATCTGGCCATAGTACCGCCGAGTATTCTTATTTTGCTTTAGACCTCTTTTTAAATAAAGAAGATTTCTGTGCACAGTTAATTTTTCCAACAACTATAATTGTAAGCCAAGTAGTTTATATTAAGCTTATTTAGGGTTATATTCTTAACCCAGCAGTTTCTTTTCTTTAGTAGAAAGCATGTTTGCGCTTTTATTTAGAATGAGTGCTAGATTTGTGTATAGCGTCCTACTTTTCACCATGAGTCGCGTGGCTTTCCAGTAGTACGTTTCCTACCAAGTCTTAGTAGTACGTTTCAATGTTTTCATTAACGTAGTCTTTGTTCTATCTAAAGCTTGATTCAATTCTAGCAATTCTAAAAACTTTATGCCTTAGCTATTTTTAAAAACTTAAGCTCTTATAATGTAACGTACTTTACAGTTATAGTTGAATTTTCTTTGTTGTTTTCTATGTTTTTTTTAGTTTACTATGAATCTGTATATACGATGTATGATGGGATAGTCTGGTGTGAAAATGATGATCCAAATCGCGCTGGACTCATTTAGTAACAAAAACATTAAAGAACTGAGCGTACGCAGCCTCATTTCTACTGCTTAGCAATAAGTTCCTATTCGCCCTGAACCCGGAGCGACATACAACTAACAACCACGTGTCTTAAAACAACACAGCATGCCGAAAACTTACTCCGCCTTAGCAGCGATAGAAGAATTTTGGTGGTACGTATATAGTCAGATAGTGAGAGTTCAATTGATTTACTATAGAGTAAATGTTATCAGGAGGATGATCATGATTCTAGACTTGAACAGATTGAGAAATAGCCAAAGGCTGAAAGGGACGCCGTAATTGTTTCCAAATAGTAAACTAAATAATAACCGAAAGCATACTGCTGGACGTGGAAAAAACGCTTATTTGCGTATACGTCAGTAGCAAGCAGTACCATACAGAAATCTGGCCTAATAGCATTATAAGTTACGCAAGTCGAGTACGATGAAAAGAACTTGCATTATTACCCCCCCACCGAACGCTCTCCGAACGGAGCAGAGATCTCATCTCAGCGGCACTTTCTTTTTTGCAATCTGCAAAGGAGGTTAAAAGTAAAGGCTTGAATAGAGAGATCTTAAAATGAGAACACGTTGCAGCTATGAAAGATAAAAGATTCTTTTTCCAGCGTGGCAAGGAGTTGAGTTTTTAACTACTTCTTGCAGGACATCTAAATTTAAGCTATGTTAACACCGTTAATTGGCTTGTTTAGTTAAGGTCACCCTTCTCTCCCCCCCTTCTATCCTGGCGGTTGTCTCGTTTTGCTAACTTCTATAGTTTATTTCGTACTAATAGTACGCGTGAGCTAGAAAGATTTAGTTACTCGGGATGGCTGTGGCTCCACTTCAATGGGTGTCAGTAGTGTAAACTTTTGTTTGCATTATGAGGACCGTTCTATCGACCTAGGTTTTTCTTGTTTTGCTATTAGCTATACTGTTTTTAACTGCCAAGATTCCAGTGCCCCTAAAAAGATTCCTTTTTCGGAGGTGCTGATTTTGTATAGAGTGCTTTGCACTTTCTCTTAAAAATAGTAAAAGCTATAAATTTAATTTTTGAAGGTTACTCGGATGTTACTCCTAGGCCAGACTACGCAAGTGTTAACTTGTGGTTGGATGAAATCACTCCATTTAAGAAAGGTATTAAGGTAAATCTCGACTTCTAAATTACTGGCATGACATGACTACCTAGCGCCGTATAGCTGGAGGGGGGGAGGGGTCCCCAAAGTCTCACTTTAGGGTCTTTTTTCCTTTATTTTTAATTTCCTTTCAGGTTGTTTTTTCTTTGGGGTTTAAAGCTGGTATTGAGGTCTCTGCAACGTGGGGAGGGCACGTTCGTGTTACCTGATCTAGAGATATCGTTCTGCGTCTACCCGACCTGTCCCTCGTTGGTCTGCTTTCTACCTGTTTATTCCTCTCTCCTTTTCTTGGGGTTGCTGTTGCTCTTGCTTATACGGCGGCTCCCACCGAGGTATGAGCTTATGCTGCAGCTTCCCCACATTAATTCTATCTTCTTGTCTTCTTTTGCCGCAGGTTAATTCGGAGCCTATATCTTCTCTGAGAGCACTCGTCATGCCTCTCATCCTGACAGCGTCATGGCAGTTCCCATTTCTCTCCGGTGTTAGCCGCTTTGGGCTTAGGGGGCCGTTAAGCTTGTGCTTTTGTCGTTTCTGAGAGCAGACATCCTGCCTCTCATCCTGACAGCGTCATGGCAGTTTCCACTTTATTTAGCACATTGCTTTTGGCTCTCGTCTTTCGTTGGTTTCTCTTGGCTCTTACTCTGACTCCTATACCGCTCAGCACTCTACTCTGTCTTTGTCGTTTCTGAGAGCAGACATCCTGCCTCTCATCCTGACAGCGTCATGGCAGTTCCCATCTCTCTGAGTAGTTGCTGTTTAGCGGGGGTAGTGTCTAGGTCTTCTTATCTCTTATTGTTAATAATGTACCAATGTCCTGGTACTCTTGTTTTATTATAGAGTAAGTCCTTAGCACTAACTTACTTTGATACTCTTATCTCTAGCTTTGGTACTATGACGCTTGTGTCTATCTTCTTGGCTCGATAGCTTAAATCTTTAAAGCAACAGTTTGAAGCGCTGTAGATATTTCTAAAATTCGGACCAAGGTATTTGATAAGTCTTTTTTTGTCTTGAAAACAAAAATTCAAGGTGCAATTCCTTGCTGCCTTTGTTACTGTAGTATTAAGTTGAGTACAGGATCTTTTCACGGTCTTAGTGTGCTTTCTCTTGCACCAGTAACTAGTAGCGTTAGCTAGCGGATTGTCTTCTAAATAGTCTCACAAGGTGCAATTCCTTGGCTACTTAAACTAGATCGCTTGGCAGAAATTTTATGCCCCAAATTTAGGTTTTGGTTATGCTAAATTAGCAGCTATCTTATGAGATTTCGTAAACAACACCCCCTAATTAAAATTATTAACGGTACAATCGTTGATCTACCCACTCCAGCAAATATTTCTATTAATTGAAACTATGGGTCTCTGTTAGGCCTTGTATTAGTTATTCAGCTGGTCAGAGGCATTGTCCTAGCTATACGTTTTTCTGGCCATTCTTCTCTTTCTTTTGACACAGTTATTATGATTTGTCAGGATTCTAACTATGGCTGACTTCTTCGTTTAGTTCATTCTACTGGAGCATCTTTCTTTTTTCTTTTCCTCTATCTTCATATTGCCCGAGGTATCTACTATGGCTCTTATGTTTTTCCTGAGCTCTGAAATATTGGTTCTGTTATCTACTTGCTGCTTATAGGCACAGCCTTTTTAGGGTATGTTTTACCCTGAGGTCAGATGTCTTACTGGGGTGCTACAGTTATTACAAACCTTTTATCTGCTATCCCTTTCTTAGGCCCTATACTAGTTGAGTGAGTGTGAGGAGGCTTTGCAGTCTCTAATCCAACTCTTACACGTTTCTTTGCTCTTCACTATCTTCTACCCTTTGTAGTTGCTGCTTTTGTACTAATTCACATTTTCTTTCTGCACATTCATGGAAGATCTAACCCTCTTGGTGTTTCTTCCAGTACTAATAAAGTTCCTTTTCATTATTATTACACTGTCAAAGATGGGTATATTTTCTTTGTAGTCATTTTTATTTTCTTGTTTACTACATTACACTATGGATATGTCTTTATGGAAGCTGATAATTTTATTCCCGCTAACCCGCTTGTCACACCGGCTCATATTCAGCCAGAGTGATATTATCTGTTTGCGTATGCTATCTTACGTTCTATCCCCAATAAATTAGGCGGGGTAATTGCTCTTTTAGCCGCCGTACTAGTACTATTTCTGTTTACAATTTCTTCCACATCTCTTATTTTTAGAGGTATGAATTTTTCTCCTGTAGCACGCTTTGTATTTTGGTCTTTTATTGCCAATTTTGGTCTTTTAACTTGACTTGGTGCCTGCGCAGCAGAATCTCCATTCACTGAGGTTTCTCAGGTATGTGCAGTCCTGTACTTTCTTCTCGTCACTGTAATATCTCTATGGTCCCACGTTGTAACATTTCTTTATCTTAACTCCCCACGACATTCTGTGGCTAGTATAGTTATTAACTCAGTCGTTTATGTAGGGTAAACTAATTAAGTTTCAAGGTTCATACCCTTGCCATGGTTCTAAACCCCCTACAAATTTTTATAGTATAACTAAATATTTTAGCATGTCAAGCTATGGATTTTACTAGGTAAATAAAAATGAAATTATTATTCTTATCTTAACATTTCTCATGTATAATAAAATTTTGTCTCTAGTTTCAAAGATAGTAGGTAAACCGAAATCATTAGCATTAAATTATTCAAATATCCTTTTATTCACTAATTTTCTTTATTTAATTACCTTTTGTATTATGAGCTTACGAGAAAATTAGCATACTGCAAAAATCCCGAAATCAGAAGATCTACCCATTCTAGTGTGCTTTTGTAGCAATAAAAGCTAAAAAGATAGGTAGTTACTAAAACTTAACCGATTCTGATTTTAACTGGTTCTTTACGTATAATATATTACATTTTGTTGCTTGCTTTAAGCAACACAGCCTGCAAGGTTAAGCTTTGCTGTTATTAGTTGAACTTTTCTGTTTAAGATCTTTTTTAGGGTTAATAGTACCCCACACGTGTTGTTACAACTAAATTTTGTTCTATTAAGATTTTATTCTCTTACTTTTGAAAAAAGAGCCTCACCCAATCTTTCTTGTGGTCTATAATGTAAGTATTATTAAGTAAAATTAACAACTTGTTACTATTGTAATATGCTAAGTAATTAGAATTCGGCTCTTTTTTTACAACTGTTTATTAAAAACATAGCTCTGTGCTTTATATACAGAGTATCTTCTGCTAATTGACAAAGTTAAAAAGCTGCAGTACCCTGACTGTGCAAAGGTAGCGTGATTCTTGTTTTTTTAATTAAAAATCTGTTCAAAGAATGAAATGTGGAAAATCTATTGTTTACCTAGTGTTCTTAACTTGATTATTAGGTGAAAACCCCTAATTAGCCTCAAAAGACGAGAAGACCCTATAAAACTTAACTTTTCTAAATTTCCCTTTTATTTTAAGTTTAAATGGGGACTTTAGGGTATTTTAATAACCCTCAGACCTTTATTTTGATTTTATGTGAAGCTACTTTAGGGATAACAGGGTAATACATTTTGAGAGTTCTTATCGACAAATGTGCCTACTACCTCGATGTTGGATTATTTTTTCTTGTGGGTTGTAAAAGCTTATTAAGTTAGTCTGTTCGACTATTAAAAAATTACATGATCTGAGTTTAAACCGTTGCAAGACAGGTTGGATTTTATCTTTGATTTCGTTTGTCTTCTTAGTACGAAAGGAATTGTAGACTACAATTATTGTGGTTTTTTAGTATAAATTTATTACTTTAGACTGTAAATCTAAAAATAGCAAACGTTAGAGACCAAGTTAAGCACCAAAAAGAAAATAGTTTATTTAGAATCTTAGGTTTGGGACTTAATGGTGCTGGTTCAGCTTTTCTTAGTCTTATATAGTAGTATACTGTGTACATGCGACTTTGGCTCGCAAAGAATAGCTTAGCTATTTATATAAATGGGTTTTATATTTTTAGTTTCTATTGTCTTATCTTGGTTTGTTTTTTTCGTATATAGTGTCAAAATATTTGTTGGAGCAACGCGTATTACCTCAATTAAAGATGTTGTTTTCCCAGCACTTATGTCTTCTTTCCCTCACGTGTTTATGTCCCTCCTTTTTTTAGCTGGAGGACGCTATTTATTTCTTATATTAACAGCTAATGTGCCTTTATTTACAGTACCTATAATATTCTATTCTTACGTGCTTTTTAATGCCCTTCTTTTCTGAATTCCTATCATAGGCTTTGGCATATATCGTGATTTTAAAGGTATAGTCTCTCACATGCTGCCTTATGGTGCTCCTACAGGACTAATACTTTTTCTGCCTCTTGTTGAAATCTTCTCCCAGATCATTCGACCTTTAACACTAACTATTCGTTTTGCTACTAATTTATCCGCTGGACATATTATAATATTTATGTTTTCTTATTTTTCTATGTTATCTTCAACCTTAGCCCCGTTTCTGTATGTTGTATTAACAGTTTTACTTTTAATAGAAGTGTTTATCGCGTTCTTACAAGCTTACATTTTTGTCACTCTGTTAGGGTTATATCTCGATGAGACTATTTAGTGCTAGGTTAGTTTAATTAACAAAACATCTAATTTGTAATTAGAAAACAATTCGTATTACTTAGCTTATTCACTTTATGAATCAGGTGCTTTACTAAAGTTGAGATTAGTCAAATATATAGTTTGTATTAAATCAAACAGCGTTACCATTTTTAATTTAGAGATTTGTCCCTGCTTTTCTAAAAAAAGTAACCAGCCTTTCTTCTTAAGAACTTTCCAATAGAGTGCCAGCAGACGTGGTTATACTGAGTGTTCTCTTTAGTTGATCTTACAGTTTACTTTTTATTTGTATTAGCCGCTAGTAGAATAGGAAGCTCACCAAACTATAGTAGCATATTTTAAGTAGTATAAAGACAAGGATTAGATACCCTTTTATGTCTATTAAAATTATAAGATAATTAAATTATCAAATTTAAACTCTTTGGCGGTAAAGAAAGCTCTCAGAGAAACCTAGGTATTAATTGGATAATCCACCAGCTTAGCTTCTAAACATGTTTGTTATCTGTATGTTTGTTTAAAGTATAAATTATTTTTTGCTTGAGGTTATTTCTTCTTTTTTTAAAAATCACAATTCAGATCCATATAGAGATCGTTGTTTAGTTTTCCCGGGTTGCATTTAAGTTTTATAGTAGAATCTCAAAAAGTTTTCTTAATTTGGATTTGAAAGTAGTTTAATCGTTACTTTTACAAAGCTTTATTTTCTTTAAGTACAAATCGCCCGTCACCTCTATGATAATAAATTGAGTAAGTCGAAACAAAGTAGGTCAACTGGAAGGAGGACCTGTAAAATGTTAAATTAGTATAATCCAAATTGTACGTAGTGTTGTGACCGCTAAAGTAATTTTATTATTATTTAACTATAAGCATAGTATAAACAATACTCTTGATTTCCAATCATGTGCTCTTTACTCTGTAAAGTGCTTGTAGGTATGTTTATTTTATTTACACCCTTTACATTTCTATTTTTTTCTGTATACTTGTTGGTAATAGTGTTCCTTTTGACAGTTTCCAACTTTTATTTTTTCTGGGTTTATATGGAAATTCTCATATTATTGTTTATAGGGACCGCTTATACAGTTTTTGTTGCTAGCTACACCCAGCTAATACTATACTTTCTAATGCAAACCCTCGCTTCATTTGGTATACTCGTGTTTTACATTTTAGAAGTTCAAGAACTCCTTGTCATATCGTTATTCTTGAAGCTAGGTATGTTTCCTTTCATGTCTTGATATCTTAATGTCTTATTCAAGTTTCCATCTTCTATTCTTCTTATTAGGACTACAGTTCATAAGCTTCCCCCCCTATTATTGTTTTGTCTTTTCTATACTTCTTCTCTTTGTAATCTTCTTTTAGTGTCTATTTTATTATCTGTTTTTATTGGTGGAACTTTTATAATTATAGTTTTAGACTTCCGTTACCTCATTATCGTTTCTTCTATAGCTAACAATGGGTTTTTGTTGATGGGGTTAATAGGAGGGTCTTTACATTTATTTTGAAGGTTTTTTTTGTTATACATGGTTAACATAACTTTCGCTCTATACATATTAGGGGGTTTCACTAAGCCCCTACTTAAGCCTGTTCGATCCAGACTAGTCATAGTAAGAACTCTTGCTCTACTTCTGATAAACCTAGCAGCTATGCCCCCATTCCCCATGTTCCTTGCTAAGTTTGGTGTCCTATACAATTTCTTTTTGGTCTTACAGTTTAATTTGTTTATTCTTGTTATCTTAGTGCTTTTCAACGTGTTGTTAATAGCTAGTTACTGTCAGCTGTTCATCAAGTATATTGTAAATTCTCACTCTAGTTTGTCTAATTATTTAATGTTCTAAGAGAGAATTAGTTTAATTCAAAACGTTAGTCTTCAAAACTTAAAATATTCATTGAGTATTCTCTGCATGATTTTCCTTAGTTGACTCGTCCAGTGTCTGTTAATCTTAGCTTCAGTAGCATTTTTTACATTATTCGAACGTAAGGTCATGGGACTTTTTCATCTTCGCCTAGGGCCTAATAAAGTCTCAGTCTTCGGCTTAGTTCAGCCTTTGTTGGATGGTCTTAAACTCTTTACTAAACAGAACTTAGTACCTCATCGCGCAAACAAATTTGTGTACAACCTAGCACCCCAGCTCGGTCTTTTTCTAGCTTTCTTTGTGTGGTTAACCCTCCCAAACATTTATTTAATGGTGTCTATAAATTATTCGTTAGTGCTATTTTTTTGTGTTGGCTCAGTAATAGTTTTCTCCGTTCTTCTTTCTGGGTGATCTTCTAACTCCAAGTACAGCTTGATTGGAAGCCTCCGTTCAGTGGCGCAGTCTATTTCTTATGAGTCAGTTTTTAGAACTCTAATTGTCATGCTCATAATTTTAATTTTCTCTTACTCTATTCGTTCTTTATTTTACCAGTCCTCGGTTTTGTTTCTGTCTTTTCTCCCTATTTGGGTTGTATGTACGTTGGCTGAAACTCATCGCGCCCCGTTTGATTTTAGGGAGTCCGAGTCGGAGCTAGTCTCCGGCTTCAACACTGAATATTCTGGAGCCAATTTTTCCCTAATCTTTCTCTCTGAATATTCTGTATTGCTGTATTCTTGTTTTCTTTTAACTTACATTTTCTTTATGTGGGCTCTTCCTGTGAATCTGGTCTTGATTATCAGTTTAACTTGCTTCTTCTCCTTTTTCTTTATTTGAGTTCGTATTACTTTTTGTCGCTTTCGTTATGACTTGTTAATAATGATATCTTGGAAGATTTTGCTACCCTTTGTTCTATGCTTATTTGGTATACTAGTGCCTGTTATCATTCTATTAAGCTTTAGTATAATAAAAATATTTTAGTGTTACATACTCAAGATGCTGCTCTAGCAGGCTTAATTTAAAAGCTAGTAAGATAACTTAATCTTTTGGCCTTTTAAGCCTATAATGCTTTTTAAGCCTAGTTTAGTTGGCTAGCCAAGATAATTTGGCAGAACAATTTATGCGTATGATTTAAGCTCATATTATGTTACTTTAACAATTATCTTTAACTAAATAGTTTAAACTCTCAAAACATGTAATTTGCACTTACAAAATAGACTTTCTTTTAGTTAAATGTTTATAGCCGCTCTTTTATTGTTTGTTAGATTTACTGTAGTTTTTCTTTTAAAGATAGTAGGTCTCTTAGTTGCCGAAAAATCAATACTAATACGCGAAGAGATATCCTCCTTTGAGTGTGGTTTTGAGCATCATAATTTGTCTCGTGTCCCCTTTTCACTACGTTACTTTTTTTTAACTTTAATCTTTCTTTTGTTTGACCTAGAAATCGTTCTTATGATGTTTCTACCCTCTGTCATTTTCTCTTCCTATCTTGTATTCTCTATCGGTGTTTTGTTATCTTTTCTCATTATTTTGTTTTTAAGTCTGGTTTATGAGTGAAATGATGGTAGTCTAGAGTGAGTTAATTATAACTGTCAAGTTCATCGCTGAACATCCTATTTTGCTAGGAAATATCTCACGTTATTTTATTAGAAAAAAAATACTTTCATTTGTTTCGACTAATACAATATTTTATATTATATTTTAGTTTCCATTAAAAGTTAGCACGGGTTTGCCCAGATCTTTTTTGATCTTAATTGTTTTACAAGCTAGCTATCCCCCCCTCGTCGGTAGTTTAAACTAAGCTACATAGACAGAACACAACTGACTTTGTGTTTTTACTCCTGCTTTAGTCGATGCACTTCTTTATTTCCCTTAAAGATTCCCCCTTCTTCTTTAGCAGATTGCGTCTATGTTAGTTGAAAGCCTTAGTACTTAGTTTCTAAACCCCTTGTTTAAGTAGCATTTTTTTGCTTACTTATCCTAGGAAGAGTTAACAGCTCTATTATAAAAATGGTTTAGGTTAATGCCGTGACGTAGAAATTTCTACCGCCAGTTCTCAGCCGAACTGGTGAAGTGAATGCCGCCTATGGATGAGATATGGATGAGCGAATGTTTTTTAGATAGCAGAGTTTTTATTACAAATAACTCTCTCGGTTAATTATTGCTCTAACCCCTTACCGTTACCTATCCCTGTATTGTGCTTAGTATCTTTGTCAGATCAGTAAACGTACAGGTGTCGTATGTCACAAAAGTTTAGCAGGTGTTTTTTACAACGTAGCATTTTCCCAATAAAATTAGTACTGTTGAAGCAGTACACGATAAATGTGTTCGTCAGTATTATTAAGTAGATTTACGTTCTGTAGTGTTAAACAACCAGTTGTTTAATTATTATAGCTTCAAAGTGCTTCTTCCCACCCTGTCTTTTTAAGGTCAAGAAGTCGTAGTGAGTATCAAGTAAAGTGCTGCTATACGTGAGATAGAAGATCTATAAGGGTTTATGCCTTTATCTTTTCTTTATCCACTCTTAGTAGTTTCTATTGCTTGCCTTTGATAGTTGCAGATACAAAGAATCATAGTGAAGTAGTAATGTGAACTTTTCGTTACCAAGTGGTCGATTTCCCCCCCCAAAGAATCTGGCCATAGTACCGCCGAGTATTCTTATTTTGCTTTAGACCTCTTTTTAAATAAAGAAGATTTCTGTGCACAGTTAATTTTTCCAACAACTATAATTGTAAGCCAAGTAGTTTATATTAAGCTTATTTAGGGTTATATTCTTAACCCAGCAGTTTCTTTTCTTTAGTAGAAAGCATGTTTGCGCTTTTATTTAGAATGAGTGCTAGATTTGTGTATAGCGTCCTACTTTTCACCATGAGTCGCGTGGCTTTCCAGTAGTACGTTTCCTACCAAGTCTTAGTAGTACGTTTCAATGTTTTCATTAACGTAGTCTTTGTTCTATCTAAAGCTTGATTCAATTCTAGCAATTCTAAAAACTTTATGCCTTAGCTATTTTTAAAAACTTAAGCTCTTATAATGTAACGTACTTTACAGTTATAGTTGAATTTTCTTTGTTGTTTTCTATGTTTTTTTTAGTTTACTATGAATCTGTATATACGATGTATGATGGGATAGTCTGGTGTGAAAATGATGATCCAAATCGCGCTGGACTCATTTAGTAACAAAAACATTAAAGAACTGAGCGTACGCAGCCTCATTTCTACTGCTTAGCAATAAGTTCCTATTCGCCCTGAACCCGGAGCGACATACAACTAACAACCACGTGTCTTAAAACAACACAGCATGCCGAAAACTTACTCCGCCTTAGCAGCGATAGAAGAATTTTGGTGGTACGTATATAGTCAGATAGTGAGAGTTCAATTGATTTACTATAGAGTAAATGTTATCAGGAGGATGATCATGATTCTAGACTTGAACAGATTGAGAAATAGCCAAAGGCTGAAAGGGACGCCGTAATTGTTTCCAAATAGTAAACTAAATAATAACCGAAAGCATACTGCTGGACGTGGAAAAAACGCTTATTTGCGTATACGTCAGTAGCAAGCAGTACCATACAGAAATCTGGCCTAATAGCATTATAAGTTACGCAAGTCGAGTACGATGAAAAGAACTTGCATTATTACCCCCCCACCGAACGCTCTCCGAACGGAGCAGAGATCTCATCTCAGCGGCACTTTCTTTTTTGCAATCTGCAAAGGAGGTTAAAAGTAAAGGCTTGAATAGAGAGATCTTAAAATGAGAACACGTTGCAGCTATGAAAGATAAAAGATTCTTTTTCCAGCGTGGCAAGGAGTTGAGTTTTTAACTACTTCTTGCAGGACATCTAAATTTAAGCTATGTTAACACCGTTAATTGGCTTGTTTAGTTAAGGTCACCCTTCTCTCCCCCCCTTCTATCCTGGCGGTTGTCTCGTTTTGCTAACTTCTATAGTTTATTTCGTACTAATAGTACGCGTGAGCTAGAAAGATTTAGTTACTCGGGATGGCTGTGGCTCCACTTCAATGGGTGTCAGTAGTGTAAACTTTTGTTTGCATTATGAGGACCGTTCTATCGACCTAGGTTTTTCTTGTTTTGCTATTAGCTATACTGTTTTTAACTGCCAAGATTCCAGTGCCCCTAAAAAGATTCCTTTTTCGGAGGTGCTGATTTTGTATAGAGTGCTTTGCACTTTCTCTTAAAAATAGTAAAAGCTATAAATTTAATTTTTGAAGGTTACTCGGATGTTACTCCTAGGCCAGACTACGCAAGTGTTAACTTGTGGTTGGATGAAATCACTCCATTTAAGAAAGGTATTAAGGTAAATCTCGACTTCTAAATTACTGGCATGACATGACTACCTAGCGCCGTATAGCTGGAGGGGGGGAGGGGTCCCCAAAGTCTCACTTTAGGGTCTTTTTTCCTTTATTTTTAATTTCCTTTCAGGTTGTTTTTTCTTTGGGGTTTAAAGCTGGTATTGAGGTCTCTGCAACGTGGGGAGGGCACGTTCGTGTTACCTGATCTAGAGATATCGTTCTGCGTCTACCCGACCTGTCCCTCGTTGGTCTGCTTTCTACCTGTTTATTCCTCTCTCCTTTTCTTGGGGTTGCTGTTGCTCTTGCTTATACGGCGGCTCCCACCGAGGTATGAGCTTATGCTGCAGCTTCCCCACATTAATTCTATCTTCTTGTCTTCTTTTGCCGCAGGTTAATTCGGAGCCTATATCTTCTCTGAGAGCACTCGTCATGCCTCTCATCCTGACAGCGTCATGGCAGTTCCCATTTCTCTCCGGTGTTAGCCGCTTTGGGCTTAGGGGGCCGTTAAGCTTGTGCTTTTGTCGTTTCTGAGAGCAGACATCCTGCCTCTCATCCTGACAGCGTCATGGCAGTTTCCACTTTATTTAGCACATTGCTTTTGGCTCTCGTCTTTCGTTGGTTTCTCTTGGCTCTTACTCTGACTCCTATACCGCTCAGCACTCTACTCTGTCTTTGTCGTTTCTGAGAGCAGACATCCTGCCTCTCATCCTGACAGCGTCATGGCAGTTCCCATCTCTCTGAGTAGTTGCTGTTTAGCGGGGGTAGTGTCTAGGTCTTCTTATCTCTTATTGTTAATAATGTACCAATGTCCTGGTACTCTTGTTTTATTATAGAGTAAGTCCTTAGCACTAACTTACTTTGATACTCTTATCTCTAGCTTTGGTAGCTACCCTCCCCACGGCAAGTAAGAACTAAGTTCCTTTTAGCTACGGTCTAAAAAAGCAGGGTGTAATTCCTTGTACTTGCGGCTTTCTTACCTACTAACCTAAATTCTTCTTTGCGGGAGAATCTTCATGACTAATTTATTTCGTTGGTTAACGTCAACAAATCATAAAGATATTGGAACGCTTTACTTCATTTTTGGCATGTGGGCCGGTTTTATTGGTTTAAGGATGAGTCTTCTTATTCGCATAGAGTTAGGCGTTGTTGGTGCGTTCTTAGGTGATGAGCATCTCTATAACGTTATTGTCACAGCCCACGCTTTTATTATAATTTTCTTCATAGTGATACCTATTTCCATGGGTGGTTTTGGTAACTGGCTAATTCCTCTTATGTTAGGCGTAGCTGATATAGCTTTTCCCCGTATAAACAATCTTTCTTTTTGGTTGTTAGTTCCGTCGTTTTTATTTCTCCTATTGTCTAGGATCCTTGATGCAGGGGTAGGAACTGGGTGAACTGTTTATCCCCCTTTAGCAGATGCAAAGTATCATTCTGGCATTTCTGTAGACTTAGCTATTTTTAGTCTTCATCTAGCCGGTGTTTCATCAATTCTAGGGAGTATTAACTTTCTTACAACTATTATCTGTTCTCGTACTACTAAACTGGCGTCTTTAGATCGTCTTCCTCTCCTTTTGTGGGCTATTTCAGTTACTGCGGTTCTATTAATTACTAGTTTGCCTGTGTTGGCCGGGGCTATTACCATGTTGCTTACTGATCGCAACTTCAATACATCTTTTTTCGACCCCTCGGGAGGAGGCAATCCTATCCTCTACCAACATTTGTTCTGATTCTTTGGTCATCCTGAAGTCTATATCCTTATTCTTCCAGGTTTTGGGATTGTTTCACATATTATTTTGGGCTACTCCTTCAAAAAAGAAGTATTCGGCTATTATGGGATAGTTTATGCTATAGTGTCTATTGGCTTATTAGGTTATATTGTTTGAGCTCACCACATGTTCACTGTTGGGATAGATGTAGATACTCGTGCTTATTTCACTGCCGCTACAATAACAATTGCTGTTCCTACAGGAGTAAAGGTTTTTAGTTGGTTAGCTAGGCTATACGGGTCAAAACGTCATACGTCAGACTCTGTTCCTCTTCTTTGAGCAAAAGGTTTTATTTTCTTATTCACCTTGGGAGGTTTAACTGGCATTTTACTTTCTAATTCTAGCATTGATGTTGTCCTGCATGACACCTACTATGTAGTCGCCCACTTTCACTATGTCTTAAGAATGGGTATTGTATTTGCGATTTTCGGAGGCTTTTTCTTTTGGTTCCCTGTTTTTACAGGTTTAGCTTTAAATGACTATTTAGGAAAGGTACACTTTTGACTAACTTTTATTGCAGTTAATTTGACATTTTTCCCCCAACATTTCTTAGGTCTAGCTGGTATACCTCGTCGTTATGCTGACTACGCTGATTGTTTCTTAGCCTGAAATAAAGTCTCTTCGTTTGGGTCATTTTTAACTATTCTTAGTGTATTAATATTTGTTGTTATGCTCTGAGAAGGGTTTGTTACACACCGCAGGGTTATGTTTGCTTTTCACAATAATGTTCATTTAGAGTGATCTCCCCGTTTACCAATTTCTTTCCACTCTCATAGTGAGGCAATCAAGTTCTTCTATTAAGAGTATCTTTAAGGGTTATAGTTTAATTTAAAAACAGTTTATTGCAAGTAAACCAACGCATTTAGCTAATCCTTTTATAGTCGTGTCAGATCTAAATGAGTTATGTTGATGTCGTAAAATATGCTTTTGTAAGCTGACTATAGTGCTAGCAATTTTAATACTTATTTCTCTGTCTCTTTTTACTTTCAAGAATTCTTTATATTTTACTATGGCTCTCTTAGTTGTTTCTATAATAACTTTGGCCTACCTAGTACTTAACACGCACCTAGCAGCTTTAACAGGTTTTATACTGGTCATTGTGTATGTGGGTGCTATGATAGTTTTAATTGGTTATATTTGTGCTGTTTCGCCAAATCTTGTTTTAGAGCCTAATTATTCTTATCTTATATCAAGTTTCATACTTGTCTTATTAGTTTTCACTCTTTCAAAGTTTTCAATTTGTTCCTTTTCAGTCCAGTCGTTTACTTTAGTAGATTTCTTTTACTCTGGCCAAGGACTTTTTATGTTCCTTACTCTAGTTTTTATACTTTTCTTTACTCTTTTAATAGTAACCTCTCAATACTCAACACCCCAGGGCCCACTACGCTGTTTTTAGAAAAGGTGCTCTCTGTTTGGCTGATTCTTTCGTTCGCTTTCTTAGCACTGTCAGAGTGGTTGTTAATTACATTGCTTTTGTTGGAGATTATAACTTTTTACTTACTGTTTTTATCCTCTATAATTTTAGCTTCAGTAGTACTCTCCGATTTTTTAGTTTTAGTTCTGTTTAGGGTATTTGTGATAGAAGGTGTGATCGCTCTAGCAGGTCTTATCCTGTTAGTCAGTTTCTCGGGCTCTGATTACTTAAGGTCCTCCAGCATTTTAAAATGTTAGCGTTATATTCAATTATCTTCTTAAGGCTCCTTTTCTTGTCTAGTTCGCTATTTTGGCCTCTTGCTTGTGTAATTTTTCTATTCTACTTTCTCACAATAACAAATTCTTTCTTTGGGTCTTCAATCTCTTACGCTGTATCTTATATTATTATAGATCCCGTAACTCTATTTATAGTATTTTTGCTCTTCTGTATCATATTCTTGTCTTATTTGTGTGCCCTTGAATTTAAATCGACATATATCATGGCCCAAGTCTTCCTCTTCCTCTCGTTTTTTTGTTATCAGGTCTTCTCTTCCTCTCATCTATTTCTCATCTATTTCTTTTATGAAGCTTCTCTAATCCCTATTTTTTATATTATTGTTAAGTGAGGGTCTTATCCAGAACGCTCAGTCAGAGCTATCATAATACTTGTCTATACACTTATTTTTGGGGCCCCAGTATTAGTTTTAATTATTGTACTTAATAGAGATTATGGAAATTGGTATCTTGGTCTGTTTGATGCAAAGCCTTTCTCTCTACTATTTTCTATTTTTATTTTCCTTTGTTTTTCTGTTAAACTACCAATTTATGGGCTACACTTTTGACTTCCTATAGCACACGTAGAAGCCCCAACCTTTGGTTCGGTTATCTTAGCTAGGGTCCTTTTAAAGCTAGGCGGAGTTGGTCTTCTTCGCTATGGAATATTCATGAATATTCTAGCCATAAAAAGCTCTATTTTATCTTATTTTCTAATTTTTATTATCTTTTCTAGCCTTGTATGTTGTTACCAATCGGACATAAAACGGCTAATTGCATATTCTTCTGTTGCTCACATGATGGTTATTCCGTTCTTAATTATGGCAGACAATCTGTTAGCAGTTCAAAGAGTGATTCTAATCATGTTTCTTCACGGTTTAAGCTCAACGCTCCTTTTTATATCCGTAGGTATCCTATATTCTATATTCTCGTCACGTCAGCTTGTTCTAATACGAGGGTTACTTGTTATTTCTCCCTTGTTTAGAATACTGCTCATCTTCACGTTTTTGTTCAGCCTTTCTGCTCCCCCATTCCCGTCTTATGTCGCAGAGGTCTTCTTTTTGTTAGCCTCTTATTTTTTAACGCCTGATTTCATTTATGTAGTATTCTTGTTCGCTTTTTTTGGACTGGTTTATAATCTTAACTGACTTAGAAGTATTCTCTTTTCTTCTAGGTTAGATATAGTTTTTAGGCTATCCTCCCTCAAGCTCAGCCAGTTCCTACCGTTAGCTGGCACACTTTTAATTCTTATTCCTTTTTTGCTAAGTTTTCTTATGCTTTAGCGGCTTAGTGTAAACTTCACGTTCACCTTAATGAAATTAGTTGCTGCTTTATGAGAGTATTTAGTGTTCATTTTATATGGTTTATTCTTTTCTCTTTAGCAACCTTTTATGCCGGCTTAGCTACTCTGTTGGTTTTAGGTACCAAAACCTCTATTTTTCTTTCATTTAATTTATTTTCTACAGTTGTCTTAGATCTTAAAGTTTCTTTCTTGCTAGACTATATCTCGCTTTCTTTTATAACAACCGTTCTATTGATTAGTTCAATTATTATAGTGTACTCATATAACTATATATCCCCTTATTGCAAACCAGCCTACTTCTTGTGAGTGACTGTTTTATTTGTTTCTTCTATGCTTTTGGTTATTACCCTCCCCAACCTTTTTTTTGCTATGCTTGGTTGGGATGGGCTCGGTCTAGTATCTTTTTTCTTAATTGTCTACTATCAAAATCAGTCTTCTATCACTTCAGGGATTTTTACCCTTCTTATAAATCGTTTAGGCGATAGCTTTTTTCTTGCCAGCCTTCTATTGATATTTTACTTCTATCCAGACTTTACATTTTTTTCTAGAGATCTCTCTAGCCCTCTATTGATTTTTATGTTAGTTTTAACATTTATAACAAAAAGCGCCCTGTATCCTTTTTCTCCGTGGCTTCCACTAGCTATAGCAGCTCCAACACCTATTTCTGCTTTAGTTCACTCTTCTACTCTCGTCACTGCTGGGCTTTACCTTATGATACGATTTAGCTATGTATTGTATTCTTCTCCTGAAGTTATAAAAGCTTTGTTGATCGTCAGGATTTTTACATCTTTTTATGCTGGGTTCAATACTGTCTTCGAGGTAGACTTCAAAAAACTTATCGCTTTGTCTACTCTAAGCCATTTAGGGTTTATTGGCCTAGCTTTTTCTTTAGGTCTTCTACATTTAAGGTTTTTTCACCTCTTAGTTCATGCCTTATTTAAGTCTCTTTTATTTATAGCTATAGGTGACATTATAATCAATCTTAATCATTCTCAAGACTCCCGTTATCTATCCTCAGGTTTTATCTACACTCCTTTTTCTTGCTTTGTTATGTCTATTTCTCTGGTAAATTTGTTAGGCTTGCCTAGAGTTAGAGGCTTCTTCTCTAAAGATTTAGTTTTAGAAGCAGCAACTTACTCAAACTTTTCTACTTTCCTCGAAGTAGTCCTTTATTGCAATGTTGTGTTTACATATTATTATACTTATAAGCTATTTTATCTCACGTTTAGTACTAATAAATTAAATTCTTACCAAATGTTTCACACTGTGCCTTTTACTCATCTTTACCTCATATGTCTTTTAAGTCTATCTACTTTGTTTTTTTCTAGTTTCTTTATAAGCAGAATTTTCTCGTTTGTTCTACTCTTCTCTATGCCTAGCTTGATTAAATTCCTTCCTCTCCTACTTAACACCGCCATGTTTGTTTACTTGTTAGTATTTCTCACTCTCCCCACGTGAAAACGTGCCCTCCCCACGAGCTTTTTCTCATCTATACTGTTTTTAACAAACTTAGCCATATCAGCATCCAGTAATACTTATTACTCTGTTTTATTCACTTCTGTTAAGTCCACAGAATTAGGGCTAATTAACTATGGTCTTAACTCACAGTTGATCTCCCCAGTATCTTCTCTCAGAGCGTCTTTGATATCTTCCTTGGTAAAGCTCCAAAGATCTGTTTTATTTGGGTTTTTGTTTGGCAGCTTTATAATCATTATATCTTTTGCTCTTTTGCTAAATAATATAATTATATTATATATGACTGTTACTCATAATATTTCTCTCGAATTTAGCATTATGAGAATTTGAGGTCAGCTTAACTTTCAAGAAGGTATAAGAGTTACTATAGAGCTTTTAAATTATTTTCATGACTACATGATAGTTATTCTAATTCTTATTATGACTTTTGTCACTTATATATTTTCTTATGTCTCTTTTAGTCCTTATATAGATAAGTATACAGTAGACTCGCATGTTCTAGAAACCGTATGAACCGTAGTGCCAATATTCATTCTTCTCTTTATGGCTTTTCCTTCTCTTTATTTACTTTATCTAATGGAAGAGGTTAACAAGCCTTCTTTGACAGTAAAAGTAGTAGGTCACCAATGGTACTGAGAGTATCAGTACTCCAATTCCTGGTTTAACCACGCTTTTGATTCCTACATGGTTCATGAAATAGCGGGCAGGCCTATGTACCACTCGTTAGATGTAGACAACCGTTTAGTCCTACCAACACTTGCCAACATTCTATTTCTGGTTACATCTGCTGACGTGTTGCACTCTTGAACAGTACCTACGTTAGGGATTAAGGTCGATGCTGTGCCTGGCCGATTGAATTATTTAACCTCTAAGACTATATATTCTGGTGTCTATTATGGTCAGTGTAGGGAGATTTGTGGCTCTAATCATTCATTTATACCTATTGTTTTAGAATTTGTGCCCATAAGGACATATCTTTCTTATATCAGAACACTCTAATGTTTCTAAGACCCTTTTTAGCAGTTCAAACGTCTTTCTGGCCTATCCTTGTTTCTTTTATTCTCTTCTCTGTCATAGGCAATACAGTTCTTTGGCTTAATCTCAAGTTATCTCTTATGAGAGTTGTTTTTCCTGTAATCATTCTTGTGTTAATAGCTTTCTTATGATGAAAGGATGTCATGCGTGAGAGTCTAGCAGGCTACCATACACACAAGCTTGAGGTCAGACTCCGTGTCGGTATGCTGTTGTTTATTTTATCTGAAGTCTTCTTTTTCGTATCGTTTTTCTGGGCCTTTTATGACGCTTCTTTAGCACCTTCTACAGAGTTGGGGTTAACTTGGCCTCCTAAAGGAATTATACCACTCTCAGTTTATTCAGTTCCCCTGCTTAACACGGTTATTTTGCTTACCAGAGGGATCACAGTAACTTGGGCTCATCATTCTATTATAAATAATTTCTTCAACAAGTCTGTAGTTAGTTTAGCTATTACTGTAGGTCTAGGTGCCTATTTCATAGCTATGCAGTATGCGGAGTATATAGAGGCGAGATTTGCAATAGCAGACGGGGTCTATGGCTCTACATTCTTTATAGCTACAGGATTTCATGGAATACACGTCACTATTGGAGCTTTGTTTTTAAGATACGTATTAATTGCTTTATTGCGCGGTCAATTACTCTATAATCACCATTTTTCTTTCGAAGCAGCGGCATGATATTGACATTTCGTAGATGTTGTTTGATTGATTTTATTTGTGTCTATTTACTGATGAGGTAGACTATAGAGTTATTGTTAAAAAAGTTGAAATCCTTGAATTGTAACGAAAAAAAAGCAACTTTCACATCTTTTTAAAAAAACACCATTTTTACCCCCATTTGAAATACGTATTCTTTGCTATGGCCTCCCAAATATCAGTTTCGGAAAGTTTCTGAATTACAAGAATTCTGCTAAGCCTTTTTTACCCCCCCTTTTTTGGGGGGGTCCCTCTGCACCGATTCGTAATCCAAACGGGGTAGTTCTCTCGTAGAGATACGCCCCACCTCACAAACCGAAAAATGCCTCTGAGCTATATAAATAAATAAATTTTATATATTCCATTAAAAGTTAGCACGGGTTTGCCCAGATCTTTTTTTGATCTTAATTGTTTTACAAGCTAGCTATCCCCCCCTCGTCGGTAGTTTAAACTAAGCTACATAGACAGAACACAACTGACTTTGTGTTTTTACTCCTGCTTTAGTCGATGC
>Ga0194041_10000147_pt1 | contig 26568 bp, 25 predicted proteins | sample JunL449m_MetaG_FD_160082 | JGI IMG/M metagenome (GOLD analysis project Ga0194041, IMG submission 160082) | Anoxic zone freshwater microbial communities from boreal shield lake in IISD Experimental Lakes Area, Ontario, Canada - Jun2016-L442-9m | ecosystem: Environmental > Aquatic > Freshwater >...
CACTTAAGGGTGCCTTGATTGCAACCGGAGCTGAAGATGTTACCTACGTTAATACTCCAGCACTTGCTGAAGAACGCGGAATGAGTTCATCTGTAAACACCGATCCAGAAAGTCCCGAGTATCGCAGCATGATCTCGTTGCACGCTGCACTTAGCGATGGTCGCTCGATAATTGTTAACGGAACTTTGATGGGTATCCGCAAGGTAGAAAAGATCATTGCAATCGATAATTTTGATCTTGATCTACCCCCAACCGAAAACTTGTTGTTCCTTCGCTATACCGATCGGCCAGGAATCGTTGGCATGGTTGGAAATACTTTGGGTAAGTCCAAAATCAATATCGCAGGCATGCAAGTTGCGCGCGATCACGCAGGCGGGGAAGCACTTATGGCTCTAACTGTTGACTCAGTGGTTCCAGCAGATGTCGTAGCTGCACTCCAAAGTGAGACTGGCGCCAAATTAATCCAAGCAGTTAATCTGGTCGGATAATGACAAAATTTAAGTTAGCCGTAATCGGTGGCGATGGAATCGGGCCTGAAGTAGTTGCTGAAGGTCTTAAAGTCCTTGATGCCATCAGTGCAAAATACGGCTTAACTTTCGAGAAGAAAGATTACGAACTTGGCGCTAAATATTGGCACAAGACTGGTGAGACGCTGCCAGATTCTGTAATCGAAGAGCTAGCAAAAGCTGATGTGATTTTGCTTGGCGCGGTTGGCGATCCAACAGTTCCAAGTGGCGTCCTTGAGCGCGGATTACTTTTGAAGCTGCGTTTTGCCTTTGATCACTACATCAACTTACGTCCAGCAAAATTACACGCAGGTGTTACCTCGCCACTGGTTAACTCGCAATCAATTGATTTCATAGTCGTTCGCGAAGGAACTGAAGGCCCATACGTTGGTGCCGGTGGCGTACTTGCTTACGGAACTAAGGATGAGATCGCAACCGAGGAGAGCCTAAATACTCGCCGCGGTGCCGAGCGAGTTATTCGCGATGCCTTTGCCCGCGCCCAACTTCGCCCGCGCAAGAAATTAACTTTGGTGCACAAGAACAATGTATTGACTCGTGCCGGCGGACTTTGGACCCGAACATTTAACGAAGTCGCAAAAGAGTTTCCTGAGATAACTACTGACTATTTGCATGTTGATGCAGCATCAATGTTCTTCGTAACTAACCCAGAAAGATTTGATGTTGTTGTTACCGACAACTTATTCGGCGATATTCTTACCGATATTGCGGCCGCTATCTGTGGCGGAATTGGACTTGCTGCTTCTGGAAATATAAATCCAACTGGTGCATTTCCTTCAATGTTTGAACCTGTACACGGTTCTGCGCCAGATATCGCAGGCAAAGGTTTGGCTGATCCAACTGCAACGGTTATGTCAGTTGCGATGATGCTTGCTCATTTAGGTTTGAAGGATGCTGCCGCAGATGTAGAGCGCGCAGTTGCGGCAGATTTATTGAAGCGCGGAACATCTAAGCGCAGCACCTCTGAAGTCGGAGATGCACTAGCTGCAGGTGTCGCATGAAGGTAAACCTCTTTCCCAATAGCAATCCAGCAACTGATGCCGAGCGAACTGAAAAAATTGCAGCTGGTGGTTTTGGCAAGTACTACACCGACAACATGGTTATTGCGGAGTGGAGCGAAGCTGATGGTTGGAAAGATGCTGATTTAACTTCATATGGTCCGATCTCTCTGGATCCAGCAACTATGGTCTTTCACTACGGACAAGAAATTTTCGAAGGAATGAAGGCATACAGCCAACCTGATGGAAGCATTAGTCTCTTTCGTCCAGACGCGAATGCAAAGCGCTTTGCAAGAAGCGCCGCACGTATTGCACTTCCAGAGATGCCAGTAGATTTTTTCATCCAAACTGTTGAAGCGCTTGTGAAGCAAGAACGCAACTGGGTTCCAAAAAAAGTTGGTGAGTCACTTTATATTCGACCATTCATGATCGCCTCCGAAGTTGGACTGGGCGTTCGCCCATCTAACAAGGCGATTTACTTATTGATTGCAACTCCCGCCTCTGCCTATTTCAATGCAGCGAATGCGGTAACAGTATGGATCTCAACTGAATTTGTTCGCGCTGCTCAAGGCGGAACCGGTGAAGCAAAATGCGGCGGAAATTACGCAGCATCACTTGTCGCTCAGAAGCAAGCTGCCACCCAAGGATGCGATCAGGTTGTTTGGCTTGATGCAGTGGAACGTCGCTGGGTTGAAGAGATGGGTGGAATGAATCTCTATTTCGTCAAGGGTTCTGGCAAAGATGCTGTTGTGATGACGCCAAAGTTAACTGGGACGCTGCTTCCTGGAATTACCCGCGATTCAATTCTTAGCGTTGCTGGCGATCTTGGCTACAAGGTCGAGGAGACCATGATTTCGATTGATGACTGGCGTGATGGTGTGGCCAGTGGTGAAATAACTGAAATTTTTGCTTGTGGAACTGCAGCTGTAGTTAGCGCGGTTGGCGCAGCTAAGAGCACGCATGGAACTTGGACAACTGGGGATGGAACACCTGGGCCAATCACAAAACAGATTCGCGAAACACTTCTTGGAATTCAGCACGGCCTTATCGAAGATAAGCATGGTTGGAATGTGAAGGTTTGCTAATGAATGACGCATTCCATATCTATGACACAACGCTTCGAGATGGCGCCCAACAAGAAGGTTTAAATCTCTCGGTTCATGACAAGTTGGCAATCGCTCGTTATCTAGATGATCTTGGCGTTGGCTTTATTGAAGGCGGTTGGCCAGGAGCAAATCCAAAAGATACCGAGTTCTTTAAGCGCGCTGCGACTGAATTAAAATTAAAGAACGCAACATTTATGGCATTTGGTGCAACCCGTCGCCCTGGCGTAAAAGCCGCTGATGATGTTCTACTTCGCGCACTTCAAGATTCTGGCGCAGCCGGTGTAACCCTGGTTGCAAAGAGCCATGATCGTCACGTCGATCTCGCGCTAAAGACCAACCTCGATGAGAACCTCGCGATGATTAAAGATTCCATTGAATTTTTGCGCAAGGGCGGCCAGCGAGTATTTCTTGATGCGGAACATTTCTTTGATGGTTACAAATCTAATAAGGATTATGCCCTTGAAGTCGTTCGCGTTTCGGCAGAGGCTGGTGCAGATGTAATCGCACTTTGCGATACCAACGGTGGAATGCTTCCGGATGAACTTTCCCAAATAGTTCATGAAGTACTTGGCGCCTCCAAGGCTCGACTTGGAATTCATTGTCACAACGACACTGGATGTGCAGTAGCCAACTCACTTGCTGCAATTTCTGCGGGCGTAACCCATGTTCAAGGAACTTTGAATGGTTATGGCGAACGCACCGGGAATGCTGATCTAGTAAGCATCATCGCGAATTTAGAGTTAAAAAAGCAGCAGAAAGTTCTGCCAGATGGAGCACTTCGTGAGGCATTTAGAATCTCACATGCGGTTGCCGAAGTTACCAATGTTGCGCCAAGTGCGCGCCAACCATATGTCGGCGTATCCGCCTTCGCACATAAAGCTGGCCTGCATGCAAGTGCAATTAAAGTTGATCCTGCGATGTACCAACATGAAGATCCGGCATCTGTTGGAAACGATATGCGAATGTTGGTCTCCGAGATGGCTGGGCGAGCATCTATTGAATTGAAATCCCAAGAACTTGGCGTGGATTTAGGTAGTGATAAAGAAGTTGTTGGCCGAGTTGTTGCACGTGTTAAAGAGATGGAATCTCGTGGCTTTACCTTTGAAGCAGCAGATGCTTCATTTGAATTATTGCTTCGCGAAGAGGTTGATGGCAAGCGCGCCCACTTCTTCCAAATTGATGATTGGCAAACCACTGTTGTTCGCGATGAGAATGACAAAGTTTCCTCAAAAGCCGAAGTTACGATCACAGCACTAGGCGAGAAGATAAAGGCCACCGGCACTGGAAATGGTCCAGTTAACGCAATTGATAATGCGCTGCGATCTGGTCTAGAGAAGTTCTATCCAGAATTAGCAAAGTTAGAGTTAACTGATTACAAGGTTCGCATTCTTGAAGGTCGCCTCGGTACCGGAGCGGTCACTCGTGTATTGGTTGAAACAAGTGATGGCGTAGGAGAGTGGAGCACTATTGGTGTCCATGAAAACGTAATCGCGGCCTCTGCAATGGCGTTAGAGGATGCGGTTACATACGGCTTACTGCGGCAGGGTCGCAAACCCGAGTAGCCTTATTCCATGAGCGCCGAGGTGATTGCTAAATACGAAGAGCACCTCATACATGTTAGAAATCTGGCAGATAATTCGATCGTTGGGTATGTCTCAGATTTAAAGTCTTTTTTAGCGCATATTGAAAAGCTTGGAATCTCTGAATTTTCCGAGTTAAAGCTAACTCACATCAGATCTTGGCTGGCCAACCTTCAATCAACCGGTGCGACCAGAGCGACGCTGGCTCGGCGAATTGTTTCGATGCGGGCATTTACCTATTGGGCCGCTAGTCAAGGTTGGATAAGTGAAGATATCGGTGCGCAGCTTGCGATTCCAAAACCTCATAAGACGTTGCCGGATGTTTTAAATCTTGCCCAGACCGAAACCGTACTTGCAGCTATTGCGGCTAAAGCTGGCGAAGATCCAACACCGCTAAATATTCGGGATCTGGCAATGATTGAAGTTCTATATGCATCAGGAATTCGAGTCTCTGAATTGTGTGGCTTGAACTTCGTTGATTTTGATACTTCCAGAAATACCTTGCAAGTTATCGGTAAAGGAAATAAACAACGAGTTGTACCCATTGGAATTCCGGCGGTAAAAGCCCTTGAAAATTGGTTAAAAGTTGGCCGACCAGAATTGGCTAATAAAGATTCGGAGAACGCGATCTTCATTGGTTCTAGGGGAAAGCGGATTGATCAACGAACAGTTCGTGAAGTTGTTTACGATGCCATGGCAGCGATTGGTTCGCACATGAGTCCACACGGTTTGCGTCACACAGCTGCTACCCATTTATTGGAAGGTGGCGCAGACTTGCGCACGGTCCAAGAAATTTTGGGGCATGCTTCACTTGCGACAACTCAGATCTACACCCATGTCTCACCGAAGCGTTTACAAACTGCTTATCAGCAGGCCCATCCAAGGGCTTAAGGTCGGATAGCACCAAGCCGGTTACGAGAGCGAAAGCCAGTGCTCCGATTAGAACGACTGATTTCATGCTCGCATCCTGCGCGATTTCAGGCTGGCTGCGGTTGCCAGGTGGGCAAAGGTGGGGAAATAGCACCCCTGTGTATCCCTTAGGATTAACCCAGCACGTTTTACCAAAGACGTGACTTCACGCGTCTAACTTGATGAATTTCAAGTTCGCCATTTCGGTCCAACCGAATTCGATTAATTTCGAAGAAGTTGGTCGGTGTTTAGACGCTAGGGACTTAACAAATTGTTAGGTCAACAACCGAGTGCAAACTTGCCAACGCGCAGGAATGCAAAAAAGGAGTGTGCCGCCATGGCGGTTGTAACAATGCGAGAACTTCTCGACAGCGGAGTCCACTTCGGACACCAGACTCGTCGATGGAATCCAAAGATGAAGCGCTACATATTTGCTGAGCGCAACGGTATTTACATTATCGACATCCAACAATCACTTGCACTAATTGATAGTGCTTATGAATTTATTAAAGACACTGTCGCCAAGGGCGGACATATTCTTTTTGTTGGCACAAAGAAGCAAGCACACGAGCCAATCAAGGCGCAATCTGCTCGCGTTCAAATGCCATATGTAACAGAGCGTTGGCTTGGTGGAATGCTCACCAACTTCCCAACCGTATACAAGCGAATTCAACGTTTGAAAGAACTTGAAGCACTTGAGAATACAAATGACCAGCTTCTAACAAAGAAGGAACTTTTGGTTCTTCGCCGCGAACGCGAGAAGCTAACCAAGAACCTTGAAGGAATTCGTAACATGACCAAGTTGCCAAGTGCAATCTGGGTAGTGGATACCAAGAAGGAGCATCTAGCAGTTGCAGAAGCCCACAAGCTTGGCATTCCAGTTGTTGCAATCTTGGATACCAACTGCGATCCAGATGAAGTTGACTACAAGATTCCAGGTAACGATGATGCAATCCGTTCTATCGCGCTTCTAACTCGCGTTATTGCAGATGCCGCAATTGCTGGTCTCGCTGCACGTTCTGCCACAGCGGCAGCACTTGCAGATAAGGCAGCCGCATCAGCACCAGTTGCTGACGAACCATTGGCTGATTGGGAGAAGGACTTACTTGGTAAGTCAGAATCGACTCAATCAACTGAAGCTCCAACAACACCAACAACAGGAGAATAATTAAATTGGCTTATACAGCAGAAGATGTAAAGAAACTCCGTGAAGAGACCGCAGCCGGAATGCTTGATTGCAAGAAGGCGCTAGATGAAGCCGATGGTGATTACCAGAAGGCTGTCGAAATCATTCGAGTAAAGGGTCAAAAAGGCGTTACCAAGCGCGAAGGTCGTACAACATCAAATGGTTTAGTTATTGCAAAGGCCGAAGGAAACCTCGGTGTAATGCTTGAACTAAATTGTGAGACCGACTTCGTTGCAAAGGGCGATCGCTTCCAAGTACTTGCCGATGAGTTACTGGCTCACCTTCTTGCTTGCAAGATTGGCGATCTAGATAAGTTCATCGCATCGACACTTGCGAACGGTAAGACCGTTCAACAGACAATCGATGAAGGCAATGCAACACTGGGCGAGAAGATTGAACTTCGCCGCGTTGCAGTACTTGAAGGTTCACCTGTCTCCTTGTACCTACACCGCACAAGTCCAGATTTGCCACCACAAGTTGGCGTCCTAGTTCAGCTGGCATCAGTCGCAGCCGAAGCCGGAAAAGATATCGCGCAACATATTGCAGCCTTCGCGCCACAATTTGTCCGCCGTGAAGATATTCCAGCAGAGCACATTGCTACCGAACGTCGCATTGCCGAAGAGACTGCCCGCGCTGAAGGTAAACCAGAAGCGTCGATCTCAAAGGTTGTTGAAGGTCGCGTGACTGGATTCGTCAAGGAGATCAGCCTGCTCGAGCAATCTTTTGCAAAAGATGCCAAGAAGACCGTTCAACAAATCGTCGATGAGGCAAAGACTGCCGTGTCGGCGTTTCACCGTTTCCGAGTTGGACAGTAACCTTCGTCTGTAAGTTCGAGAATTAAGAGTAAAGGAGCACTCACTATGGCCCGCAAAGGTTATAAGAGAGTGCTCCTTAAACTTTCTGGCGAAGTTTTTGGTGGCGAAAAAGGTATTGGCGTTGATCCCGACGTTGTTCATGATGTAGCAAGTCAGATCGCAGATGTAGTGCGAAGTGGGACCCAAATTGGCATCGTTGTTGGTGGCGGAAATTATTTCCGGGGCGCTGAACTGCAACAACGAGGTATGGACCGGGCCCGCGCTGACTACATGGGAATGCTCGGAACAGTTATGAACTGTTTAGCACTTCAAGATTTTTTAGAAAAAGAAGGAATTGATACTCGCGTTCAGACCGCAATAACTATGGGTCAAGTTGCAGAACCTTATATTCCACGCCGCGCAATTCGTCACTTAGAAAAAGGTCGGGTAGTTATATTCGGCGCCGGCGCCGGCATGCCGTTCTTTACGACAGATACTGTTGCCGCACAACGTGCCCTTGAAATTGGTTCCGAAGCTCTATTACTGGCAAAGAGTGGTGTTGATGGCGTCTACTCCGCCGATCCACGTAAAGATCCTAAAGCGGTTAAATATGAAACAGTAAGTTATGACGATGTACTTTCTAAATCATTAGCAGTTGCTGATGCGGCGGCATTTAGTTTATGCCGCGAGAATAATTTACCAATCGTTATTTTTGATCTGAAGAACAAGGGCAATATCGCACGAGCTGTTCGTGGCGAAGCCGTCGGAACGTTAGTTTCTTAGGGGAGCACATGTCAGATATAGCAACGACTTTAAGTGATGCCAATAGCAAGATGAATAAGGCTGTTGAAGTTGCCAAGGAAGATTTTGGTGCAATCAGAACCGGTCGCGCTCATCCATCGATGTTTGCCAAGATAGTTGTGGACTACTACGGCACCATGACACCGCTCTCACAACTTGCTTCATTTCAAGTACCGGAGCCTCGGATGGCGCTGGTCTCACCTTTTGATAAGGGTGCAACTACTGCAATTGAGAAAGCTATTCGCGAATCAGATCTCGGCGTGAATCCAGCAACTGACGGTGCGGTAATCCGCGTTAGTTTCCCGCAACTTACCGAAGAGCGCCGTAAGGATTACATCAAGGTTGCCCGTAATAAAGCCGAAGAATCCCGAGTTTCGATCCGAAATATTCGTCGTGCAGCCAAGGAAGCAATCGAAAAGTTAGAGAAGGATGGCTTGGCTGGCAAAGATGATGTTGGTCGCGGGGAAAAAGATTTGGAAAAAGTTACCTCTGAACATGTTGCAAAGATTGATGATCTTTTGAAGCATAAGGAAGCTGAACTCCTCGAGGTTTAACCCGAGGCACAAAAATGGATGATCTGCATGCGATTAATGAGGCGGTAAACGCCAAGGCCGGCCGAAAATTACTGCCATCAATAATCGTCTCACTCTTGCTCCTAGCTCTTGTCTTTACAACTGTCTATTACATCCCGTTCTTATTTGGAGTTCTGGTTTGGGTTGCAATAATGCTCGGAATTCGTGAATTAACCCGCGCTTACAAAATTGGTGGAATTGAAATACCAGAACGTGTTGTGCAATTAGCCGCGAGCGTTCTGCTTCTATCTGCTTGGTATGGCCGAGTCTCTGGCCTTGCGGTTGCAACTGCGATCGCGATTCCAAATGTGCTGGTTTTAATTTTATTTAAAGGTCCAAAGGATTTTCTAAAGAAGGCGACTGCAGCTGCATTCGCAATTTTTTATCTGGCTTTTCTCGGTGGCTTTATCCTTCTGATAGCGCACAATGAAAACGGGGTTGCCCGAGTATTTACTCTCATAGTCCTTGTAAGTTGTAACGATACCTTCGCATACATTTTTGGCGTTCTATTTGGCCGCCACCCACTAGCACCGCACATTAGTCCAAAGAAAACTTGGGAAGGTTTGGTGGGTGCGATTATCGGTACAACAGTCGGTGCCTCCCTGGTGGTTCAATATTCACTTCACAAGTCTTGGTGGATTGGCGCACTTATTGGTCTCATGGCTGTTATCACTGCAACTTGTGGCGACTTGATTGAATCAGCAGTAAAGCGAGATTTATCAATTAAGGATATGGGTTCGATTCTGCCAGGTCACGGTGGAGTTTTAGATCGGATAGATTCAATTCTCTTCACCGCTCCCGCAGTGTGGTTTGTCCTCGAACTAATAAAGCACTTCAACCTTCGATAGAGAAGATAAACTATAAATAATGGATGAAATAAAACTAGTTTTTGACGAGCCTAAACAGCGCGTTAAACCACCCAAGCATTTTGCAGATCTAGCGCCAGAGGAGCGCAAGGTGCTGGCGACCGAACTTGGAATCCCCGCTTATCGGGCCAATCAAATGTCAGTGCATTTCTTCAATCACTACAACGATGATCCAGATACTTGGACAGATATTCCAAAAGATTTGCGTGAGACGCTTGCGACTAATTTTATTCCAAAGCTAATTACCCTCGTTAAGAGCGTAACCACCGATTCTGGGAAGACTCGCAAGGATTTATGGCGATTGCACGATGGTGTGCTCGTTGAGAGTGTGTTGATGCGCTATTCCGATCGCACAACTGTTTGTATTTCCTCGCAAGCCGGTTGTGGAATGAACTGTCCGTTCTGCGCTACCGGGCAAGCTGGGTTAACTCGAAATTTAACTGCCGGTGAAATTACTGCCCAAGTTGTAGCCGCTGCACGAATTTGCGCAACAGGCGAACTTCCTGGCGGCGAGACCCGACTCTCAAATGTTGTCTTTATGGGTATGGGTGAACCAATGGCCAATTACAACGCAGTAATGCGTTCGATTAGAAATATCACCACGCCACAACCAGATGGTCTTGGGATCAGTGCTCGTTCGGTGACTCTTTCAACTGTTGGTTTGGTAAATGGAATTGAAAAATTGATTGAAGAGGGTATTCCAGTAACTCTCGCAGTTTCGCTGCATACTCCTGATGATGAGTTACGAGATACCTTGGTGCCGATTAACTCACGCTGGAAAGTTAAAGAAGTTTTAGCTGCGGCGGATAAATATGAGGCCCGCACTGGTCGCCGTTACTCAATCGAATACGCACTGATCCGAGATATAAATGATCAAGCTTGGCGCGCCGATCTCTTGGGTAGGTTGTTGAAGAATCGAAATGCCCACGTCAATCTAATTCCGCTTAACCCAACACCAGGTTCCAAGTGGACTGCTTCGCGCCCCAGCGATGAAGCCGAGTTTGTTCGAACTTTGGAGAGTTACGGGGTTCCGGTAACAGTTCGGGATACCAGAGGTCGGGAAATTGATGGTGCGTGTGGTCAATTGGCCGCCGCCGAGATAACCTCTGAGGCATGAAACAACTAACTAACTTTATTGACGGCAAGGCCATTGCCTCTAAATCTGGCGCAACATCTGAAATTATTAATCCAGCGACTGGTGCGGTTTATGCAACAGCACCGATTTCAAACGCAGCAGATGTTGATCATGCAATGACTGCAGCCAAAAACGCATTTGTTGGTTGGCGTGATTCGACTCCGTCCGAGCGACAACGTGCATTGTTAAAGATTGCAGATGCCTTGGAATCACGCGCAGATGAATTAATCGCAATCGAATGCGAAAATACCGGAAAGCCAATATCTATTACGACTTCCGAAGAAATTCCACCAACACTTGATCACCTTCGCTTCTTCGCAGGTGCTGCTAGAAATCTTGAAGGAAAATCTGCTGGCGAATATATGCGGGGTATGACTTCATTTATTCGAAGAGAGCCGATCGGTATTTGCGGCCAAGTAACACCTTGGAATTATCCAATGATGATGGCCGTTTGGAAGTGGGCGCCAGCAATTGCAGCAGGAAATACTGTTGTGCTTAAGCCAAGTGATACCACGCCTGCCTCAACTCTTTTTATGGCAGAAGTTATGTCAGAGTTCTTGCCAAATGGTGTGTTTAACGTTGTCTGCGGTGATCGGGAGAGTGGCCGAGCACTTGTTGAACATCCAATTCCATCAATGGTTTCAATCACTGGTTCAGTCCGAGCAGGTATCGAAGTTGCAAAATCTGCTGCCACTGATGTTAAGCGGGTTCACCTGGAACTTGGCGGAAAAGCACCAGTAGTGGTCTTTGCAGATGCAGATCTCGCTGCTGCTGCGCAAGCGATTGCACTTGCTGGATACTTCAATGCTGGACAGGATTGCACTGCAGCGACTCGTGTGATTGTCCAAGAGGCCGCTTATGACGAATTTGTTTCACTCCTTGCCAAGGAAGCCAAAGAGAACATAACAACTGGCTCGCCTACTGAAGATGTTTTATATGGTGCGTTAAACAATGCCAATCAACTAGCAAGAGTCCAGGGCTTTATAGAAAGAGCACCTGACCATGCCCAAATCCTTGCTGGCGGTACGACGGTAGATCGCGCCGGATACTTCTTTAACCCAACTGTCGTAGCAAACCTTCGTCAAGATGATGAGATGGTGCAGAATGAAATTTTTGGACCAGTTATCACGGTTCAAAAGTTCACAGACGAAGCACAGGCTGTTGCTTACGCAAATGGCGTCTCATATGGCCTAGCTTCAAGCGTTTGGACTACCAATCACGGTTGCGCCATGCGTATGGCAAGGGCATTTGATTTTGGTTGCGTCTGGATTAATACTCATATTCCAATGGTGGCCGAGATGCCCCACGGTGGATTTAAACGTTCTGGCTATGGAAAAGACTTATCAAGTTATGGTTTTGAGGATTACACTCGCATTAAGCATGTAATGACAAACCTAAACGCATAATCCAAATTTCCTAACAGGAAGAAGCAGATAAATGACTGAGAATATAGATCAATCTATTCCACCAGATCTTGCTGGATTTAACTCCGCTCAAATCTCGCGCCGAGCACTATTGGCGGGAGCAGGTGGAGCAACAGCAATATCGCTCTTCGGTACCTCAGGAATTGAAAGTGCAAGTGCGGCAAATGCAACAGTTCGTTGGGCAAACTGGTCGCTTTATTTAGATTATGACAACAAGAGTAAAAAATATCCAACGCTCGTAGATTTTACGAAGAAGACCGGCATTCCAGTTAAATATATGGAAGCGATTGATGACAATGACACCTTTACTGCGAAGGTAACGCCACAACTAAAATTAAAGAAAGATATTGGATATGACATTGTCGTTCCAACCGAATGGATGGCGGCGCGCTGGATTAATTCTGGCTTCGTCCAAAAGTTTGATGACGCAGCAGTTCCTAATAAGAAGAATGTTCTGCCGTTTTTACTTAATCGACCACTAGATCCAGGTCGTCATTATTCACTTCCTTGGGCTGGCATCATCGCCGGAATTGCTTGGAATAAGAAGAAGTTGCCCGCAGGTATTAATTCAATCGAAGATAAAACTCACCCAGAGCGCGGACTGTTCTCCAACCCAGCGCTAAAGGGAAAGATTGAAGTTCTATCAGAAATGCGCGACACCATTGGTCTAATCATGATGTGGCAAGGTGTTGATATTTCTAAGCCATTCACGCAAGATAAGTTTGATAATGCACTTAACTATCTGCAGAAGAAGATTAAAGATGGTTGGATCCGACAGATCAAAGGTCAAAGCTATGCCGAAGACATGATCAGCGGGGACGCGATTGCAGTTATCGGATGGTCTGGTGATATTAACCAACTTAATTTGCAGAACCAGAATCAATTTGGGTTTGCAATCCCAGAATCTGGTGGCACATTCTCCACTGACAATATGATGATTCCTTCGACTTCAACCAATAAGGCGGGAGCCGAAGCTGTAATCAATTATTACTACGATCCCGTCGTTGCAGCCCGAGTTGCTAATTACATCAACTATGTCTGTCCGGTATCTGGCGCCAAAGAGGCAATGGCAAAGATTTCACCAGCGCAGGCCAAGAACCCGCTTATTTTTCCGGATGATGCAATGTGGAAGAACTTGAAGGTTTTCCGCGATCTATCCGCTGCCGAACAGATTAAGTTTTCTACTTCATTCCAGAAAGCAAGTGGTAATGCGTAGTGACTGACGCATCTACTTCAGCTCATGGCGATGTAATACTTTCGCATCTAACTAAGTCCTTTGGCGATTTCGTTGCAGTAGACGATCTTTCATTAGTAATTCCAGAAGGCTCTTTCTTTGCACTTTTAGGTCCATCGGGCTGCGGTAAAACAACGACTCTTCGGATGATCGCCGGTCTTGAAGAACCTACGAGCGGGACGATAAACATTGGCAAGACGGACATCACATATCAAAAACCATACCAACGGCCAGTCAATACCGTATTCCAGAATTATGCACTCTTCCCGCATCTTTCGATCTTTGAAAATATTGCCTTCGGCTTGCGCCGTCGTGGAATAAAGGATGTAAAAGAGCAGGTCGATAAGGTTTTAAATTTAGTTGAGTTACCGCACCTAGCAGAACGCAAACCAAATCAATTATCTGGCGGCCAACAACAACGTATTGCACTAGCGCGCGCAATTGTTAATCGGCCAGCGTTGTTACTTCTTGATGAGCCACTTGGCGCCCTTGATTTAAAACTTCGGCGCCAGATGCAAATCGAGCTCAAGTGGATTCAGACTGAAGTTGGACTCACATTTGTTCACGTTACTCATGATCAGGAAGAAGCCATGACAATGGCGGACACCATCGCGGTGATGAATGAAGGGCAGATTGAACAGATGGGCTCGCCTGCGGATTTATATGACAATCCCGAAACGGCATTCGTTGCAAACTTTCTAGGACAGTCCAACTTAATTAAAGGTTTAATTGAATCCTCAGACGGTGGCTCAAATATTGTGAGTATTTTCGGCCATAAAATTTCTATGCCTAAATCTAGAAGTCATGCAGAAGATGCTTCGGTTCTTGTCGGAGTGCGACCAGAGAAATTCCGGATCCAACCAGCAGGCACGCAAATGTCTGGAAACATTTTAAATGGTGGGGTAATCAGCGACGTTTCCTATATTGGAGTAAGCACCCAGTACCAAGTTGAGATGCCATGGAAACAAGAATTGATGGTATTCGAGCAGAATGATGATGGTGTTCCACCACTTAACAAAGGTGATGCGGTAACTCTCTCCTGGGAACCAATTTTCACTTTCGGATTGGATGGGAAAGAAGATGCTAGCGCGGGTTCTGAAGCGCATCCGGACGAAGATTAGTTATGGCTTTGGTAACGGCCCGGCTTAACCGCAAGAGACTCTGGCCCTATATTTTGCTGGCACCAGGTTTGATTTGGTTGATGGCATTTTTTGTAACGCCGATCTATCAATTATTAACAACCTCTACTCAAACACCTGGCGTAAATATTGGTGACTATATTCAAACCTATCGTTTCGCAAATTTCATTGATGCGATCGTTGGCGCTCGGGCTCAGTTCTTAAGATCTTTTGAGTATGCCTTTATCGCCACCGTACTTGGGTTATTGATCTCTTATCCACTTGCGTATGCGATTGCATTTAAATCTGGGCGTTGGAAGAACACACTTCTTGTGTTGGTCGTGGCGCCCTTCTTTACATCGTTCTTACTTCGGACCGTGGCCTGGCAACAAATTCTTGGTGAACAAGGTCTCGTTATCAAGGTATTGCGCGGTGTTCATTTACTGGGCGCCACCGGACATTTAACCGCAACACCCTTTGCAGTAGTAGCAGGACTTACTTACAACTTCCTGCCCTTTATGACGTTGCCACTTTATGCCAGCTTAGAACGAATCGATCCAAGAACCATGGAAGCCTCCGGAGATTTATACGCGAACGCTTTCACAACATTTCGCAAAGTTACCCTGCCCCTATCAATGCCAGGTGTCGTCGCGGGAACTCTTTTAACATTCATACCCGCCGCTGGTGATTACATAAATGCCGAACTGCTTGGTAATCCCAGTACAAAGATGATTGGCAATGTTATTGATGCTAGATACCTTCGAATAGTTGACTATCCAGGAGCGGCTGCGCTCTCCTTTATTTTGATGGCAACAATTTTAGTGATGGTCATGTTATACATTCGCAAAGCTGGCACCGAGGAACTCCTTTGAAAACAGCGACCAGGTGGTTTTCTAGAAACCTAATTCGTATTTATGCGGTTCTTGGATTTACCTATCTATTCATTCCGGTTCTTTATACCTTTGTTTTCTCATTTAACAACTCGACAAAGAGCAACTTGGTTTGGCGAGGTTTCACCTTTAACAATTGGCGCAATCCTTGCGGAGCTCCTGATGTCTGCAACGCGCTGGGGAATTCACTGAAGATCGGGCTGTTATCCACCGCAATTGCGACAGTACTGGGTACCTTGATTGCATTTGCAATCGGGCGATATGCATTCAAAGGTCGCTCACTAGTTAATATGTTGATATTCCTGCCAATGGCAACGCCAGAAATTGTTATGGGCGCCTCGTTACTTACGATGTTTCTTAATTTTGGAATAAACCCAGGGTTTGCAACCATTGTTATCGCGCACGTAATGTTCTGTATCTCCTTTGTTGTAGTAACAGTAAAGGCACGCATCGCTAGCCTGGATCCCAGGCTTGAACAAGCAGCGATGGATTTATATGCCGATGAGCGTGAAACTTTCCGTCGCGTAACTTTGCCACTTTTAGCACCGGGAATCGCGGGAGCAGCGCTCCTGGCATTTAGCCTTTCCTTCGATGATTTCATTATTACCAATTTCAATTCTGGAAATGTAAACACCTTTCCAAAATTTGTTTATATTTCGGCACAACGTGGGCTACCTCCGCAGGCAAATGTGATCGGAGCATCCATGTTCATAATTGCCTTGGGCGTGGTTCTGCTTGGTCAGTTCGTGGGACGTCGCAGAAATGGCGCAATTTAAACTAGAGTTCAGTAAGATTCGGTTATGGCAAATCACGGAAACATGTATGGTCCCGATTTCACATTCCTTGGTATTCCACGTTGTGATTTAGCAAAGCCAGAAACTTTCAAAGGCGCAGATGTTGTAATAATTGGCGCACCAATTGATAGCGGTACAAGTCATCGCTCTGGTGCAAAACATGGGCCACAAGCAATTCGCGGTGGCGACTATTTGCCACATGATGCCGAGCGACCACATCTTTCAATGCGAGTCGACGCCCTAAAAGAGTTAAAGATTTTTGATGCTGGAGATCTACTTATGCCTGGTGGCGATTTGACTGCATCACTTGCACTTCTTGCTGATGCCACAGAAATTATTTCTAGAGCAGGTGCAATTCCGGTTGTGCTTGGGGGAGACCATTCGATTGCTTCAGCAGATGTTGCTGGTATTGCAAACCACCGTGGTCTTGGCAAAATTTCTATGATTCACTTCGATGCGCATGCTGATACAGCAGAATCACAATTTGGCGCACTGGTTGGCCACGGAACTCCGATGCGCAGATTGATTGAAACTGGCGCCGTACGGGGAGACCGATTCTTACAACTTGGTTTACGTGGTTATTGGCCAGATGATGTGACTTTGAAATGGATGCGCGATCAAGGTATGCGTTCCTATGAAATGACTGAAATACATCACCGAGGAATGAAAGAGGTACTCGACGAATCTTTCGCCACACTTACCGATGGCTGCGATGGCGTTTTTCTCTCAGTCGATATCGATGTTGTAGATCCAGGTATGGCTCCGGGTACTGGAACTCCAGAACCTGGCGGCATGACTAGTCGTGAGTTATTAGAAGCGGTCCGCCGAATCTGTTTGGAACTTCCGATTGTTGGAATGGATATCGTTGAAGTTGCGCCGGCCTACGACAGCGCAGACATAACTGCAATTTTGGCTAACCGGGTTGTCCTTGAAGCTTTGAGTGCAATTACTTTGCGTAAAAAAGGCGGAACTTATTCACCTACGCGCAATTTGTTAGACCGTTAACTCTATTTAAGAGATTGAAGCAAATGCCTGGTCGATTATGCCAAGTGCTTCATTCAATAGGTTCTCGGGTATTACTAGCGGTGGAAGAAGTCTGATCACATTTCCGTAAGTTCCGGCGCTGAGAATAAGAACGCCATTTTGCTGGCAGAACTTAATTATTGCGCCAACCGCTTCCGCATTTGGTTCATCAGTTCCTGGCTTTACTAATTCAAATGCTTGCATTGCACCGCGACCACGAACTTCGCCAATGATTGAATATTTCTTAGCCATGGCGTTCATGGCATCGGTCATAATCTTGCCGATTTGGTTAGCCCGGGCCACCAAATTCTCTTCTTCAATTGTTGCGATAGCACCGAGGGCAGCTGCGCAGGCAACTGGATTTCCACCAAATGTTCCACCCAAGCCACTTGCATGGACTGAGTCCAACATTTCAGCGCGCCCAGTTACGCCAGCAAGCGGGAAGCCACCGGCGATACCTTTGGCCGTTACAACTAAATCTGCATCAACGTTCTCATCTTCTATCGCAAACATATTTCCAGTACGACCAAAACCGGTTTGAACTTCATCGGCAACAAAGACAATGCCATTTGCTTTAGCAAAGTTTGCTAGCCCAGGTAGGAATCCCTTTGGTGGAACGATAAAACCGCCCTCACCTTGGATAGGTTCAATAACAATTGCGGCGACGTTTTTTGCACCGATTTCTTTCTCTATTTTATGGGTAACAATATCTAGCGCTTGCTCAGCAACTTTTGCGCGCTCGCCAGTCCATCGGAATGGATAAGCCATTGGCATCCGATAAATCTCGCCAGCAAATGGACCGAAACCTTCTTTGTATGGCATGTTCTTTGCGGTCATACCCATCGTGAGGTTTGTTCGACCGTGGTAGCCATGCTCAAAGACAATAACTGCTTGGCGCTTGGTGTAAGCACGCGCAATCTTGACGGCATTTTCAACTGCTTCGGCACCAGAGTTAAGTAATACCGATTTCTTTTTATGTGTTCCAGGAGTCAATCGATTTAGTGCTTCGCAAACTTCGATATAACCAAGGTATGGCGCAATCATGAAACAGGTATGAGTAAAGGCTTGTACTTGTTCAATAACATTCTTAACTACGCGATCGGCGCTATTTCCTACGCTAACAACAGCGATACCCGCACCCATATCAATAATTGAATTTCCATCAATATCAACAATTACACCGCCACCAGCTTGTGTAACAACGACTGGAATTGCCATTCCCAAGGAAGCCGAAACTGCTTCACTTCGCCGTTTGATAATTTCCTGGGATTTTGGACCAGGAATTGCTGTGACTAAGCGACGTTCCTGCGGGATATGTGGGCCGGTATTCATATTCACAGTCTAGCCGAGGCGTCAGCGCACCTCGGTATTCCATAAGATAGGCGCATGCGCGAAATTGTGATTCTTGGATCCACCGGATCCATTGGTGTCCAAGCGCTGGAAATAGTGGCAGCCAATCAAGACAAATTTCGGGTTGTTGGACTATCGGCAGGGTCAGGCAACCTGCAATTGCTATTTGAGCAAGCGAAGAAGTTTTCAGTTCCAATTGTTGGCACAACGGCTGAGAAAAAAATGTATGAGGGTTACGAGGGTTACGAGGGTATTGCCGGCGAACTTCAAGTAATTGATGGCGCAAACGCTTCAAGTGAAATCGCGACTATTCCTTGCGACATAGTTTTGAATGGAATCACTGGTTCGATTGGGCTTGGGCCAACCCTTGCAGCGTTAGGCGTGGGAAATAAAGTAGCGCTTGCAAATAAAGAATCACTGGTTGCAGGTGGCGATTTAGTAATGGCATTTGGCAGCGACCGAATAATTCCAGTTGATTCGGAACACTCTGCTTTGTATCAATGTTTTTTAAGTGGAAAGCGCTCTGAAGTTAAACAAGTAATTCTTACGGCAAGTGGCGGCCCATTCCGTGATCTGGCGGATTTGAGCGGTGTAACTGTTGCCCAGGCGCTCGCACATCCAACTTGGAGTATGGGGCCAGTTGTAACCATTAACTCGGCAACGCTGATGAACAAGGGGCTCGAAATTATTGAAGCTCATCACCTTTTCGATCTGCCATATTCGGCGATCTCTGCGGTAATTCATCCGCAATCTGTAATTCACTCAATGGTGGAATTCATTGATGGTTCGACAATCGCGCAGGCATCACCGCCAAATATGAAGGGGCCGATCGCTTATGCAATTGCGGATGGTCACCGAGTCGCAAAGGCGACACCACCACTTGACTGGAATAGCAAACATACTTGGGATTTTGCGCCGCTAGATAGCGCTAAGTTCCCGGCTGTTGATTTGGCCAGACGATGCGGCGAATTGGGTGGCGGTCTGCCCGCAATATTTAATGCAAGCAATGAAGTTGCAGTTGCAGCATTCCTTGCCGGCGAAATTTCCTTCACGCAGATTGTAGATATTGTGGAGGAGAGCGTTCAAAAATTAGGATCCCAGTCACCGATCACCATCCGAGATATTTCTGATGTCACCGCGATAGAGAATGATGCGCGCAATCAGGCAAGGCTATTAGTTCAGGAGCGCAGATGAGTTTTCTAGGTGTAGCAGGGGTAATCGCTTTCGTTGTTGCTTTGCTTTTTTCAGTTATGGTTCATGAGGCTGGCCACTTTTTAACTGCACGTCGCTTTGATATGAAAGTTACCGAATTTTTCTTAGGTTTTGGCAAGCGCATCTGGTCATTCACTCGTGGTGAAACCGAATTTGGCATCAAGGCAATTCCAGCCGGTGGCTACTGTCGAATCGTTGGGATGTCTGTCAATGAAGAGATGGAAGAAAGTGATCGCGGCCGGGCATTCTATTTAGCATCCGCACCAAAGCGGTTAATCGTTTTAGGCGCCGGTTCTTTCCTACACTTTGTGTTGGGCTTCTTAATATTGGTATTACTACTCGCAGGTGTTGGAACAACGGCTATTTCAAATAAGGTCGGAGAAGTAGTTCCGTGCATCATCTCGAATTCGACAGGTGCAGCTGATGCAAAATGTGCGCCCGATGCACCGCCATCACCAGCAAAGGCCGCGGGGCTAATGGTGGGGGATGAGATCACTGCAATCAACGGGGCACCAATTAAAGATTGGTCTACTGCTGTTAAAAAGATTCGTAATTCACCCAACCAAGAATTATCTTTAACAATCAAGCGTGGGTCATCGACCCTGACGGTCCCGATTACTCCTGGAACGCGAATTCTGGATGGGAAGAAGATTGGCATTATCGGCGTCTCAAATACTTTAGAGAATCGCAAGCTTTCCATTTATCGCGCAGTTACAAACTCTGGAACTTTAACTTGGGATTTAACGAAGAGCAGCGTTACCTCTTTGATCTCACTACCTACCAAAATTCCAGCGCTATTTCGCCAAACTTTCTTTCATGAAACGCGTGATGCAACCGGGTTGGTTGGTGTTGTTGGTGTTGCGCGCGTAAGTGCCCAAACTGCAAGTGACCCAAAACTTGCCAGCCGCGAGAAAATCGCGACCTTTCTTCTTATTATTGCCAGTTTGAATATCTTCGTTGGACTATTCAATTTACTTCCACTTCTTCCACTCGATGGTGGACACATGGCGATTGCGGTAATCGATGGATTGCGAAGAGCGCGAGCCAGACGAAAAGGTTCCCCAGCACCGCCTGAAATTGATGTCGAGCGGTTGATGCCTTTAACAATGGCAGTTTTCGCAATTCTTGCCGTACTTTCACTTCTTTTGCTCGCTGCCGACATATTCAATCCGATAAATCTCAATCAATAATCTAGGATGTAACCATGGTTGATCTAGGAATGCCCAATACGCCACCACCAACACTTGCCCCGCGCCGCAAAAGCAAGAAATTGAAGGTTGGTAGCGTTTATGTGGGTGGCGATGCACCGGTCAGTGTTCAGTCAATGTGTACGACTCTTACTTCAGATGTAAATGCAACCTTGCAGCAAATTGCTGAATTGACAGCATCTGGCTGTCAGATCGTTCGCGTTGCAGTCCCGAGCCAAGATGACGCAGATGCGCTCGCTCAGATTGCAAAGAAATCACAAATCCCAGTAATTGCAGATATCCACTTCCAACCAAAATATATCTTTGCGGCAATTGATGCCGGTTGCGCGGCAGTCCGGGTGAATCCGGGAAACATCAAGCAATTTGATGACAAGGTTAAAGAAGTTGCGAAAGCTGCTGGCGATGCGGGTATTCCCATTCGAATTGGCGTAAATGCCGGTTCACTCGATCCAAGACTTTTGCAAAAATATGGGAAGGCAACACCAGAAGCGCTAGTTGAATCAGCACTCTGGGAGGCATCACTATTTGAAGAGCACGGTTTTTCAGATATTAAGATCTCGGTTAAGCATCATGATCCAGTCACAATGGTTTCTGCCTACCGACTACTTGCTGAAAAGTGCGATTACCCACTTCATCTTGGTGTTACCGAGGCTGGCCCAATTTTCCAAGGAACTATTAAATCTGCAACTGCATTTGGTATTTTGCTTGCCGAAGGAATTGGCGACACGATTCGTGTTTCACTTTCTGCCCCACCTGTTGAAGAAGTAAAGGTCGGAATTTCAATCCTTGAATCGTTAAATCTTCGTCAGCGTAAACTCGAAATAGTTTCCTGTCCTTCTTGTGGTCGTGCTCAGGTTGATGTCTACACATTGGCGGAAAAAGTGCAGGCCGGCCTTCAAGGTATGACCGTTCCACTTCGCGTTGCAGTTATGGGCTGTGTAGTTAATGGTCCTGGCGAAGCCAGAGAAGCAGATCTCGGGGTTGCATCTGGAAACGGCAAGGGACAAATATTTGTTAAGGGCGAAGTTATTAAAACCGTCCCAGAAAGCCAGATCGTTGAGACTTTGATTGAAGAGGCGATGAGATTGGCCGATGAAATGGAGGCTGCTGGCGTTGCTAGCGGCACTCCAACCGTAACAACTGCATAACGCAACGGCTTACTAGAATCTTTAGGTAGGCTTGCTCACATGCTAAAGATGTCTACCTTATTGCTTCGCACACTGCGCGATGATCCAGCAGATGCCGAAGTTGCTAGCCATCGCTTACTAGTCCGCGCTGGATATGTGCGTCGAATTGCTGCCGGAATTTATTCTTGGCTGCCACTTGGATATATAACTCTGCGAAATATTGAGCGGATTATCCGTGAAGAGATGGATGCCGCCGGTTTTCAGGAAGTTCACTTCCCAGCGCTCTTGCCTCGCGAACCATACGAGAAGACAAATCGTTGGAATGAATACGGCCCAGATTTATTTAGATTGCAAGATCGTAGAGGCAACGATTACCTCCTAGGTCCAACACATGAAGAGATGTTTACCCTGATGGTTAAAGGTGAATATTCTTCTTACAAGGATCTACCGCTTTCGATCTATCAAATTCAAACTAAGTTTCGCGATGAAACTCGGCCCCGTAGCGGAATCATTCGCGGACGAGAATTCGTCATGAAGGACTCTTATTCATTTGATGTCGACGATGCTGGGTTACTTAAATCTTACGAAGATCACCGTAAGGCCTACATCAAAACATTTGATCGACTAAATCTGAAGTACAACATCGTTTCGGCGGTATCTGGTGCAATGGGTGGCTCAGGCTCGGAAGAGTTCTTGGCACCTTGCAGTACCGGTGAAGATACCTATGTTCTATGTGAGAAGTGTGGCTATGCTGCAAATGTGGAGGCGATGGTTACCAACGTTGCACCATACAGTGGCAGTGCGCCAGCAGAAATGGAAGTTTTTGATTCACCAAATACCCCAACAATTGATTCACTTGTTGAGCTATTAAATAATAAGTTTGGCCCTGGTCACACGGGCGCAAGTACACTTAAAAATGTCTTACTAATGGCTGATGAGAAAGCTATTTCAGTTTTAGTACCGGGCGATCGCGAAGTTGATCTAAAGCGTTTACAAGCAAATCTGCCTGGCGTTGTTGAACTTCGTATGTTTGAAGATGCTGACTTTGCTAAATTCCCGGGCCTAGTCAAAGGATATGTAGGACCACAAGATGCCTTGAAGATTGGCGTTGAAGTTCTCGCAGATCCAAGAATTACTGAAGGTTCACACTGGGTTACCGGAGCAAATGCTAAAGATAAGCATGTGCGCTTTGTAACTGCTGGACGCGATTTCAAAATTAATAAATACATTGAAGCAGCAGAAGTTCGTGCTGGTGATCGCTGCCCTAAATGCGAAACCCCCGTAGTTATTGATCGTGCCATCGAAATCGGTCACATTTTCCAGCTTGGTCGTAAATATGCGCAGGCGCTAGATCTCACCGTGCTGGATCAAGATGGAAAATCACAAGTAGTAACCATGGGGTCGTACGGAATCGGCGTATCACGTGCGGTTGCGGCAATCGCAGAGCAGACTCATGACGAGATCGGGCTATGTTGGCCACGCGAAGTTGCCCCAGCAGATGTTCACATAGTTGCCACGGGTAAAGATGACGAGCCATTTAAAGCTGCGCTAACTCTGGCCGAAGATTTAGAAGAGAAAGGCTTGCGCGTCATGCTTGATGACCGCAGAGATGCCAGCCCTGGAGTTAAATTTAAAGATGCTGAACTCATTGGAATTCCCTTTATAGTAATTGTTGGAAAAGCCCTCGCAGAGGGCAAGGTTGAGCTTCGAGTGCGTAAAACTGGCGAGAAGAGTGAAGTTGCTCTACTCCATGCAGTTAGCGAAATATTTAACACCGTAACTAAATCGTAATTCTATGTCCGCAGAAACCGCGATCTTTCTGGCGCTTGCTGCCGGATTCGCAGGGTTTGTTGACGCGGTTGCTGGTGGCGGCGGTCTAGTACAACTACCAGCGCTATTGATTGGTATTTCGGATAAGCCGATTCCATTAATACTTGGTACAAATAAGATCCCCTCAGTTTTTGGTACAAGTTCTGCGGCAGTTAATTATTTTCGAAAGGTTAAACCTGACTTAAGAGTCACCGCATTTATGGCAGCCCCGGCCTTTGTAGGTTCAATTGGCGGGGCCCGGCTCGCAGCTTCATTTCCTAAAGCGTATTTCCAGCCCCTGATTGTTACCTTGTTGATTGCGGTAGCGCTTTACACCTGGCGTCGCCCACAACTTGGAATGGACGAGAAGCTAAAGTTCACCGAAAAGCGACGTCACCTAATTGTTGCCATTCTAGGTTTCGTTATCGGCTTTTATGACGGGATCTTTGGCCCAGGAACTGGAACTTTCTTAGTATTTCTCTTAGTTGGAGTTGTTGGCTATGCCTTCCTAAAAGCATCCGCGACGGCAAAATTAGTAAACATCGCCACTAATTTAGGCGCCATTTTTTCCTTCCAACTCACCGGGCATATTTGGTGGCGCCTTGGTTTGCTGCTGGCCTTTGCAAATGTGGCGGGCGCCATATTTGGATCACGACTTGCGATTCGTGGTGGTTCACCGCTAGTTAGAAAGGTCTTCTTGATAGTGACGACAATTCTGATCGCAAAAGTGGGTTATGATTGGGCTCGTAGTTAAAAAAACTTAATATCGGGAAGGCTAGCCATGTCATTAAATGAAGAAGTTGCAGCCGCAATTCGGCCGTTAGTTGAAGCAACTGGTAATTACCTAGAGGACCTCACAATTATTTCTGCGGGCAAGCGCCGCATGCTCACCGTAATAGTGGATAGTGATTCACACTTAAATTTAGATCAAGTCACAGTGGTCACAAAGGCAATCTCCGAAGCCTTAGAAACTTTAGAAATTCTCGGAGATACGCCATTTACGCTTGAAGTAACTTCGCCCGGTGTTGATCGACCACTTACCTTGCCCCGCCACTGGCGCAAGAACAAAGGTCGACTAGTTAAGGCAAGCCTTAAGGATGGCAGTGCTCTCGAGGGTCGCATTGGTGAAAGTACCGACTCAACTACGAGTATCGGGGAAACCCAAATTGCTTATGGCGATATTGCCAAGGCGATGATTGAAATTGAATTCAAATCAATCAACACTGGTGATTCAACTGAAGAAGCTAGCGAATGAGCGTTGATGTTTCAGCGTTAATCGCGCTAACAGTTGAACGCCAAATTCCGCTGGAGAAAATGATCAGTGCAATTGAAAATGCCGTTACCGAAAAGTATTTAGAACTTGAAGTAGCAAAGCCCCAAGGCCGAGCAGTTCTTAATCGAGATACTGGTGACATAAAAATCCATGTGCCAATTTTTGATGAAGAAGGTATCTACAAGGAGACAGTTACAGATAGCCCCGAAGGCTTTGACCAAGTCATTGCTTCCGTAACTCGGAAAGAAATTAAGCAACGGATGCGTGCTGCGAATGATGCGGGCGTTGTTGAGGAATTCTCTGCGAATGTTGGTGAAGTAATTTCCGGAGTTATTCAACAAGGACGCGATTCGACAATTGTTTATGTCGATCTCGGTCGCGTCGAAGGAAAAATACCTCCTAATGAACAAGTCCCAACTGAAACCTATAATCACGGTGATCGAATTAAATGTTTTGTAGTTGAAGTAAAGCAAGGGTTAAAAGGTCCGGAAGTTACGCTCTCACGTACTCATCCACTTTTAGTGAAAGGGTTATTTACGTTAGAAGTTCCCGAACTTAAAGATCGTGTGGTGGAAATAGTTGGAGTTTCGCGTGAAGCAGGTCATCGAAGTAAGGTTTCAGTTCGTTCACATCGAGTTGGCGTAAGTCCAAAAGGTGCACTTATTGGTCCAGTTGGCGCACGCGCAAAAGCTGTGATGGATGAACTAAATGGCGAAAAGATCGACATCGTAGATTTTTCGGAGAACCCAGCGGTATATGTTGCAAATGCACTTGCCCCAGCACGAGTTACAAGTTGTGAAGTAGTTGATCTCGAAAGTAAATCAGCAAAGGTAATAGTTCCGGACTATCAACTCTCGCTTGCAATCGGGAAGGATGGACAAAATGCCAGACTGGCCGCTCGGTTAACTGGTTGGCGAATTGATATCCATCCAGATAATCCAGTTGAACGAATTTTAAAACCTAAGCCCGAAGTTCCATCAAATGATGAAATAGCAGAATCGCCCGATGCGGTGGGTTCCGAGGATCTCGCTTAAAACGCCTGCCTAATGCGGGGGATTACGTTTCCAGCGCTCTTGCGGGTAAGGTTTGCTCTTGCTAGTTTGAAAGTGCGAGGGGCGAGAATGCCGATTCCAATTCGGAGCTGCATTGCCTGTCGAAAGCGGACAGATTGGCACGAACTACTTCGTGTGGTTCTGATTGAAGATCAGGTAACGCCTGATCCAGATCGCAAGCAGAGTGGTCGCGGTGCTTGGCTTCATCGAAATTGTTTCGATCAAGCAAAGGAGCGACGATCATTTCAACGGGCCTTTCGGACGGATAAGCCGCTTCGAACTGCATCGCTTGAAAGTTTTATAAAAGGTAACTAAATAGATCATTTAGTTAGTTAGAAGGAGCGAAAGCAATGCGCGCTACATCTAGGAACACCAAGTAATCATGAGCACCCAGCGCTCATGAGTAAGGCATTTATTTAGGCTCCAACACAAACGTGGGGCCGAGACAGGAAGGCAACTGTGGCAAAGGTCCGCGTTTACGAATTAGCTAAAGAGCTCGGTTTAGAGAGCAAAGAACTTCTCGCGAAGTTACAAGAAGTCGGCGAGTTTGTTCGATCCGCATCATCCACTGTCGAAGCACCTG
>Ga0194041_10000156_pt1 | contig 26033 bp, 27 predicted proteins | sample JunL449m_MetaG_FD_160082 | JGI IMG/M metagenome (GOLD analysis project Ga0194041, IMG submission 160082) | Anoxic zone freshwater microbial communities from boreal shield lake in IISD Experimental Lakes Area, Ontario, Canada - Jun2016-L442-9m | ecosystem: Environmental > Aquatic > Freshwater >...
GCTGATGCTGGAGACAATGCTCCGTGAGACCGACGGTGATGGCACCCGGGGGCATACGTTGGAGGTACGCGTCTCGAATCATGGTGCGATCCGACTCTATGAGAATCTCGGCTTCCGCCCCGCCGGCATGCGGCGGGGCTATTACACGGACGATCGCGAAGACGCACTCGTGATGTGGCGCGGCGACGGTCCGGACACAGATACCGAACCGCTCGTTCGATGATCCTCGCGATCGAAACGTCCTGCGACGAAACGTGCGCGGCCGTGTGCACGCCCGACGGCGAGGTACTGTCGTCGGTGGTTGCTTCGCAGGTGACGGACCATGCCGCCTACGGCGGTGTGGTTCCCGAGATCGCCTCGCGGCGGCATCTCGAGTTGTTGGGACCGACGGTCATCACCGCCATACGTGAGGCCGGGATTGACGAAGACCAGTTGACGACCGTAGCCGTCACCGCCGGGCCGGGTCTGATCGGTGCGTTGCTCGTGGGCGTCAGTTACGCGAAGGGCTACGCCTACGCACGTGGCTTGCCGCTGATCGCCGTCGACCATCTGCATGGTCACGTTGCCTCGCTGCAACTTGCTGACAATCCGCCCTCAGGCGCGCACCTCGTGCTGCTCGCTTCGGGTGGACACACGCTGCTGATCGATGTCGCTGATGACGGTTCGTTGACGACTATCGCGCGCAGTATGGACGACGCAGCAGGGGAGGCCTTCGACAAGGGCGCACGCCTGCTCGGACTCGGCTATCCCGGCGGGCCTGCCCTGGGCGGCCTTGCGGGCACTGCCGATCCCCGCACGCGGCCGTTCACAACGCCTCTTCACGGTCGTGACGATCTTGCGTTCTCGTTCTCGGGGCTGAAGACCGCGCTCGCACTCAACGTGCAGCGCTTGACCGAGGATGATCAGCTTGGGCGTTCCGAACTCGCGGCGTCGTACCAGGAGGCGATCGTTACTCATTTGGTCGAACGCGCAGAGCTTGGTCTTGCCCGCACGGGCCGCACAACGCTTGGTGTGGTTGGAGGAGTTGCCGCGAATGCCCGTCTGCGCGATCGGCTCGGCGAACTTCAGGCCGACGTCGTGTTGGCACCACTTTCGGCCTGCGGTGACAACGCCGCAATGATCGCCATGGCGAGTCGATCACTCGCTCCGCTGACACCGATCGAGTTGGCATCGCTCGACGCCCACGCGCGGAGTTCACTCGGATGACGCGCGTAGAGGTTGTCGTGGCGACCGGGTGTCATCTCTGTCCGCCGGCGCTGGAGGCGGCGAGGGCAGCCTGTGTTGGCCATACGGTTGATTTCGTCATCGTGGACATCGACGGTGACGTCGAGCTCGAGCGGCGCTATCGCGAGCTGATCCCCGTGGTGCTCGTTGATGGAGTCGAAGTGGGGCACTTCGTGGTCGAGCAATCAGCGATCGAAAAGGCACTCGATTCCTCCCGGTCGTGACACGGTGAACCCGATAACGATGCGCTTGGGTACGATTCCTTGTGACATGCAACGCGGCACGAAGGGTTCGTCATGACTGAGCGTCTGGGTGGGGGAGTGGCAGCGCGACTCGCGCACTATCTCCAGGTCTTAACACAGGCGAAGAAGGCCGGTCGTGGTGCGATCACGTCGCACGAGATTAGTGAGTATACGCACGTCAACGCCACGCAGATCCGCCGCGACCTGTCGGGTTTTGGGACCTTCGGCAAGCGTGGTGTCGGCTACAACGTCGACGCCTTGATCAGTGAGATCAGCACCATTTTGCGGACTGCTGGGCAGCACAACATCGTCCTGATCGGTGCGGGGCGCCTCGGACTCGCGATTGCGGAAGCAGACGTATTTGCCGATCATGGGTTTTCGATCGTGGCGATCGTTGATGCAGATGCAGCGAAGATCGGTACGACCTGCGGTGGTGTGGTGGTTCAGTCGCCGGAGGAACTACCTCGTCTCGTCGACGAGATGACGGTGATCGTTGGCGTGGTTGCGGTGCCGGCCGATGCAGCTCAGGGTGTCGCAGACGATCTTGTCCGCAGTGGCGTTCGGATCGTTTTTAACTACAGTGGTGCGTTGATCGACGTGCCACCGGACGTGACGGTGCACACGACCAGTCCCGCCGTCGAACTGCTCTACGCGCTCTATTTTCATCTGGCCTAAGGCCGGCGCGAGGCTTACGGAAGGGTCGGGTCGGGCAACTGCCCGGTGCCGCCGACGTCAACGACATACGACTGGCCGTTCGGCGACGCCGTGTGTCCAAGGCGAGCGACCGCGACGTCAACGTCACCGTCGCTGACCAGCACGATGAGATGTCGGGCGTCGGCACGGTCGACGGTCGTAGTGTGCGGCAGGCCACCGATCAGTGCGTTGACGACAGCGACCGGATCAGAGTCGGCGGTATGCACGACGACCTGTCGTTGGGTGGCGGTTGTGCTCGCCGTGTGCAGGCCCCCGATCTCAAACAGACCGACGACGCCGATCGCCGCGGCCAGCAACACGATGATCGGCAACGAGCGCAGCACAGAACGTCGTCGGTGGTTTCGGTGACCACCGAAAGCACCCTTGATCAGGTCATGGGGAATTGCCACCAGCGGGAGACGGTCGAGTTCGTCCATATCCGTCGCCAGAGTGACGATGCGATCGCGGCACTCGGCACAGCCCTCGACGTGGGCGCGGACGCCATCCGACGAGTCGGGACCAAGTTCGCCAACGACGTACTCGAAGAGCGTCAGTTCAGGCGGGTGTGCCGCTGCTTCGTCGTTTGCGTCCATGAGGGCAGCACAATAGCGGCGCAGCGCGCCTCGCGACACGGACCGGCTGCTACCGTAGGCGCCTATGGGCGCGTCGGTAGAGGACTCGTATGCAGCGCTAGACGCGGCACGGCAGCATTTCGCTGATGCGACCGATTTTACGATCGGCATTGAAGAGGAATTTCAGATTCTCGATCGCGACACGCTGGCGATGACGAATCGTTTCGAAGAGTTCCGCGACGCGTGCGAGACTGGTCCGCTGCGGGGGAACGTCGCTGGCGAGCTGATCGCCTCTGAAATCGAGGTCAAGACAGGTCGCGGCGAGACCTTTGACGACGCAGCACGCATGATTATCGATCGTCGCGTACACCTCGCGGCCGAGGCAGAAAAAATCGGTGTCTTGATCGGTTCGACGGGGACGCATCCGACCTCGCCCTGGACGGATCAGCGGATCATCGATACGCCGCACTACCGGATCGTCGAGGGCACGTTGCGCTACATCGCCTGGCGAAACAACACCTTTGGCATGCACGTGCACGTTGGCATTCGTGGCGCTGATCGAGCGATGGCAGTCGCCAACGCCATGCGCACGTACGTGCCTGAACTGCTGGCGCTGTCGTGTAGCTCCCCGTGGCTCGAGGGGCGGATTACCCATCTTCGCTCGACGCGCACGCAGATCTTTACGCGCATGTTTCCCCGGTGCGGGATTCCCGACATTTTCACTGATTGGTCCGACTACGACCGGTACGTGCGTTTTCTCCTCGAGACTGAGTCGATCCGTGAGCACACCGAGATCTGGTGGACGATCCGTCCGCATCAGTCCTTTGGCACGATCGAGATTCGAGCCTGTGACGCACTCCCCGATATTGGCGAGTCGATCGCATTGGCTGCGTTTCAAACTGCCCTGACAGCACGCGCCGCGCGGCTCTACGACGAGGGCACGTTGCCCGCACCGAATCGTCCCAGTGATCTCGAAGAGAACCTTTGGCGCGCGTTGCGCTGGGGAATGTCGCGCGACCTGATCGATCTTGAGGCACGCAAGGCGATCCCGGCTGCTGACCGCATTCGCGCACTGCTGGCAGCGTGTGAGCCCGAGATCGAAGCCCTCGGACTGCGTTCGTGGCTCGAGCCGCTTGAGGGACTGATCGTTGAAGGCGACCACGCAACTCGTTGGAAGAATCGTGTTGAGGCCGGCGAGGACATGGAGGCTATCCATTCCGAACAGGTAGAAATCACCATGGCGTCTGCTCGACGCCTCGCAGAGAAAGTTGGCTGAGATGGCCGAAGAACTCCCACCCAACGTCGGCTCCGAGGAAATGCCCGGCGAGATGCCCGAAGTCGATCTGTCGCAGATCCGTGTCGAATCGCTGCTGCTCAACGTGGCGTCCGAGTTGATGTCGATCGGCGCAGGCCAACTCGGCATGATCCCCGGCATGATCAATGGTGGCGACGGCGTGCAGGCGCGTCTCGCAATTGGTGGTGCAGATGCGCTGATCGCAGCGTTTCTTGATGGGCTCCCGGAGGGCACGGAACTACCTGAGCCCGTTCAAGAGCTGCGTCGAGCGTTGGCGGAATTGCAGTTGGCGTTTGCCGACGCGGTCGCTCACTCCGAGGCGATGGAGGCGGCCGAGGGCGCGACCGAAGGCGCCACTCCTGCGCCACCCAAGGCAAAACCGAAGGCAGCTACGCCACCGCCACCACCGGCTGCCCCGGCAGAGGCACCGCGCCCGAAGATTTGGACACCTGGTGGTGACGTTTGACGCCACGGGCCAGCATTGGCGTGTTCGGCGGTAGTGGGTTCGAGGAGTTTCTCGACGGAGGCGTTGAGGTACAGGTCGACACGCCGTACGGAGCGACGTCGGACGTCATCACAATCGTTGAGATTGGCGGACACTGCGTTGCCTTCCTACCGCGACACGGACGAGGGCACCGGCTTCCGCCACATCAGATTCCCTATCGGGCAAACATCTGGGCCATGAAGCACCTCGGTGTCGAGCGGATTTTTGCGCCGTGTGCAGCCGGCTCGCTCGATCCGTCGGTGGTACCGGGTTCGATGGTGCTGGTCGATCAATTCGTCGACCGCACGTCTGGCCGCGTGCAGACGTTCTACGACGGTCCGGGAGCCACCCATGTCGCCGGTGCGGATCCGTACTGCCGGTCACTCCGAGCCGAGCTACTCCGGGTTGGTCTCGAGCAAGGTCTCGATATCCATGCCGCGGGCACGATGGTGATTATCGAAGGTCCCCGCTTTTCGACGCGCGCTGAGTCGCAGTGGTACCGCGATGCCGGCTGGCAGGTCATCAACATGACCGGGTATCCCGAGGTGATCCTCGCGCGCGAGCAGGAACTCTGTTACGCCACGATTGCGTTGATTACCGACTACGACACGGGTGTAGGGAACGATCCCGCGGCGGCCTCCGTCACAGCCGATCAGGTAATTGTGGAGTTCGCCGCCAATCTGCATCGTCTTCGCGATCTGCTCATCGCGACGATTTTGTCGTTGCCGGTTCGCCCCGCCAACGATCTCTGCGCGCACGCTCTGCAAGGAGCGACGCTGTAGGGTTTGGTTCACGTGTTTGTCGTCTCCACGCTCATCGCCGCTGCCCTTCTTGGGTCGCCTTTCGCACCACGAGCGGTGCTGCCAGTGCAGTCATCCATGGTCTCGGTTTCGGCCACGCCGACCGCGTTCAGTCCGCAGGCGAAACTCCGCGCACACGAGACCACGGTGACCGTGGTGCCCTCAGTTGACGGTACGTTGAGCGTCGACGTGCTCAACGAGATGGGCTCGGTGCAGACGAGCCTGCTGGCGGCAACTGCGACGACAGCAGGGACAGCAACCGTTATCACTTGGGATGGCGCGGGCGTCAGCGACGGTACGTATGGCATCCACGCGACGCTCGTTGACTCGACGGGGGTAACGAGCGAATCAGTGACACCGGTGATTGTTGACTCGGCCGTGTCTGGCCTTACGCTCGCCGCACTCAAGCCTGGGCTCACCGCGAAGGGCCCTGTCACCGTCAATGTGTCGTCGTCGGATCTTTCGGGTCTGGCACGCGCCACACTCTCTGTGGAAAACCAAATTGGTAATCCTCTGGGTACGGTCCGGCTTCCACTTAACCCCGACAGTGCTGGTGCGACGCTGGTCTGGGACCTACGCCTTCGCGGGCGTCTGCTTTTACCGGGCGTCTATCACCTCAGCGTCAGGGCGATCGATGGTGCGGGTAATAGCGGTGAGAGTGAGATGCGAGTGCTGCGAATTGATCGACCGGTCACGAACACCGTGATCTACTCGTATCGCGATGCGGGACGGGCGATCGGTCTGGCGTTTGATGACTGCGTTAGTGGACAGGCATGGCTTTCGATCATCAAGGCGTTTCGTTCGGCCAAGGCACACGCGACGTTCTTCTGCAACGGCGTCAACGTCCGGTCGAATCCGGATGCGGCGCGGGCGGCTCTTGCAGCGGGCGACACGATCGGGTCGCACACCTGGTCGCATCCGCAGATGCCAGCTCTCTCGTCGTCGGCGCAGGCGAGTCAGATCCAAGGGGATAAGGACATTTGGTGGCAGGTTGCGAAGGCTTCGCCGATGCCGTTCTTTCGGCCGCCTTACGGTCTCCACAACGCCACGACGGACGCCGCAGCTGGGGCAGAGGGCTTTGCGTATTCCGTGCTGTGGGACGTCGATCCTTCCGACTATCTCGACCCACCACCATCCGTTCTGGTCGACAAGGTTACGAGCCACGCGCGTGCCGGTTCGATTGTCGTGATGCACGTCAATGCGAATACCGCGTCAGCCGTACCTGCACTCATTGCGGCACTCAGGCGCGATGGTCTCGAGCCTAAATCGCTCGATGAGATGCTCGGTGTCGCGGCGTATTTGGCGCCGCGCAGCAACTAACACCCAGGTTGTCGACGGTTGAGCGGAGGATGCCGCCGGTGCGAGTTGATACCCTCCGGCGGCTGTCACTTATGGCAGTTCCCCGACTTCAAGGAGCTATTTCGACCTGATGTCCACGCTCTTCGCCGAACACGCCGTGCTGATCGCACTGGTGTGCGGAGTTATCACCGTTCTGTATGGACTGATCCTCACTCGCTGGGTCCTGTCAAAGCCTGCGGGCGACGACAAGATGCGCGAGATCGCATCGGCCATCCAGGAGGGCGCCTCCGCGTACCTGAGCCGCCAGTACCGGACGGTTGCCATTGTCGCCATCGTCCTTTTCCTGATTCTGATGTTCGTGCCCGACCTCGGTGGCTGGAAAGTTGCCGTTGGCTTCTTGATCGGGGCTGTCTTGTCGGCTGCCGCTGGATTCATTGGCATGAACGTTGCAGTTCGCGCCAACGTGCGCACGGCCGAGGCAGCAAAGAGTGGTCTTAGCCCAGCCATGGATGTCGCCTTCAAGGGCGGCACCGTGACGGGCATTCTCGTCGTGGGCCTCGGCCTGATTGGCGTTGCTGGCTACTACGGCGCGTTGCTCGCAGCGGGCTACACACAAACCGAGACGCTGCACGGCCTGATCGGACTTGGCTTCGGTGGTTCGCTGATCTCCGTGTTCGCACGCGTCGGCGGCGGCATCTTCACCAAGGGTGCGGACGTCGGTGCAGACCTCGTGGGCAAGATCGAAGCTGGCATCCCCGAGGACGACCCGCGCAACCCGGCCGTGATCGCCGACAACGTTGGCGACAACGTTGGCGACGACGCCGGCATGGCTGCCGACCTGTTCGAGACCTACGCCGTCTCGCTGGTCGCCGCAATGCTGCTGCTCAGTCAGCTGTCCGACGGCAACGCCGCCCTCGTTGGCCTGCCGCTCGTGCTCGGTGGCCTCTCGGGGCTCGCCTCGATCGTCGGCACGTTGTTCGTACGCGTCAAAGAAGGCGGCTCGGTCATGGGTGCGCTCTACAAGGGCGTTCTGATCTCTGCGGTGCTTTCCGCGCTGCTCTTCATCCCGGCCATCTTTGGCCTCGATACTCAGATCATGGCCAGCACGACACATTTTGATGGCGCCTCGACGGGCCAGATCTTCGGCTGCGCAATCATCGGCTTGGTCATCACGGCCCTGCTGATGGCCATCACCGAGTACTACACGGGCACGAAGTGGAAGCCCGTGCTGGACGTGGCTGAGGCTTCGACCACGGGTCACGCGACGAATATCATCAGTGGCCTCGGCTACTCGATGCAGGCAACGGCAGCACCCGTTGTGGTCATCGGTGGCGGTATTCTGCTCGCCAACGCGTTTGCTGGCTTGGCCGGCATCGCAATCGCCGTCGTGGCGATGCTTTCGATGGCTGGCGTGATCATTGCGCTCGACGCGTTTGGTCCGGTTACGGACAATGCCGGTGGCATTGCCGAGATGGCCGGCCTGCCGGAAGAGGTACGTAACAAGGTGACCGACCCGCTCGACGCGGTCGGCAACACCACGAAAGCCGTCACCAAGGGCTACGCAATCGGCTCGGCAGCGCTTGCTGCAGTGATCCTGTTTGCCTCGTACCGTGACGAGCTGATCATTCAGCTCCATGGTGCCGGCAAGGACGTCATTGCTGCCGCCCTGACGTTCCAGCTTTCGAACCCATGGGTCATCGTGGGGCTGCTCGTCGGTGGCGCTATGCCATTCGTCTTCGCCTCGTTCTGCATGAGTGCAGTCGGCAAGGCTGGCAAGGCCGTCGTCGAAGAGGTCCGTCGGCAGTTCCGCGAGAAGCCGGGCATCATGGACTACAGCGAGCGACCTGAATACGGTCAGTGCGTGGACATCGTGACGCGCACCGCGCTTCGCGAGATGCTCGTCCCGGCGGCCATCCCGGTCGTGATTCCAATCCTGATCGGCCTGCTCGTCATCTGGACACCGAGCGCGCTCCAGATGCTGGGTGGCCTCTTGGTCGGCACGATCGTGACCGGTCTGTTCCTTGCCATCTCGATGACCTCGGGTGGCGGCGCGTGGGATAACGCCAAGAAGCTGATCGAAGATGGCGCGCACGGTGGCAAGGGCTCTGTTGCCCATCAGGCTGCAGTCACGGGTGACACCGTCGGCGATCCCTACAAGGACACCGCTGGTCCCGCGATCAACCCGATGATCAAGATCGCCAACATCGTGGCAATCCTGATTATTCCGGCACTCGTCGCACTGGTCTAACGCCTCAACACGTGGCCCCGTCGACTGAGGTCGGCGGGGCCATTTGTGTTTGTGGGCGATCTAAATGCCAGCGAGCAGGCCGCCGTCCACCGGCAGCGCCACGCCCGTTACCCAGGCAGCCTCGTCCGAGCCAAGGTAGACAAAAGCATCGGCGATGTCTCGTGGACTGCCGAGGCGCCCAGCGGGATGGAGGCCGGTGGCATACGCACGCACCGCATCCGGGTCGTCCTGTTCGGCGAGAAACGTCTCGAGCATCGGAGTCTCGGTAAAGCCAGGGCAGACGCAATTCGCTCGCACGCCATACGGCGCGCCGTCGAGGGCAATGGTTTTGGTCAACATCACGACGCCAGCTTTGGTTGCACAGTACGCAGCCTGATTCGCCGAACCATCGAGACCAACCACGGAACCGGTCAACAATACGGTTCCGCGCTGCTCCTTAAGGTGCGGCCACGCAGCACGGACAAACCGGTGGACGCTCGTGAGGTTCGTCGTAACGGCATCGTCCCACGTTGCGTCGTCGAGGTCCCAGAGAGCGCCAACGACGGGTCGCGCCGCGTTTAAGACGAGGAGATCGAGACCGCCCATCGTGGCCACTGCCGCTCCGACGCCTGCGGTGATGGCAGACCCATCGCGGATGTCGCAGATGACGTCACCACCGGCAAGATCGGCGACGAAGCATGTCGCACCTTCCTCACGAAAACGATCGACGATTCCGGCGCCGATGCCCGAGGCGCCGCCCGTGATCAGCGCGCGTTTGCCGGCGAGTCGGTTCATGCGAAAACTCTAGCCTGCTGAGAGTACGCGCAGAACAACTGGCGTGCCCTCGCAGACAGGTAGGTCTGCGATGCGGGCGATGGCGTGTCGGGCTGCGCCTTCGCGGGCGGGGTGCGTGACGATCACGAGTTGGGCTCTGCCGTCAGCGGCGCGCTGAACGACAGAATCGATCGACACGTCGTCGTCGGCGAGGATGGAGGCAATCGTCGCGAGCACTCCGGGCTGATCGCGCACGTCGAGACGGAGGTAAAGCGCAGATTCGACGTCATCGGCGGGCACAATCGGCAACGAGCGAAAGAAGCCATCGGCCCGCAAGAAGCCGCTGTTCGACGTGCCCAGTACACCCATCAGGTCGCCGATCACCGCCGAGGCCGTCTCGTCACCACCAGCACCTGGACCGACGAGTGTGACCTCGCGAATCGCGTCGCCGCGGAGCATGACCGCGTTAAACGATCCATCGACGGCACTGAGCGGATGCGTGTGGGGGACCAGTGTCGGTGCCACGCCGACCACAACGCCCTGCTCAACGCGGCGTGCCTGCCCGATTAGTTTGACGCTGTACCCAAGGTCACCCGCAAAAGCCACGTCGATCGAATCCAGCGTGTCAATACCTTCGTGTGGCACATCATCGATCGTCACGCGCGTGTGGAAGGCGATCGAGGCGAGGATCGCGACCTTCGCCGCAGCGTCGCCGCCCGTGACATCTTCAGTCGGATCGGCCTCGGCGTAGCCGAGTGCCTGAGCCTCTGCCAAGACGGTCGCGTAATCCGCTCCCTTTGCCATTGCTGTCAACATGAAGTTTGTGGTGCCGTTGACGATGCCGAGTACGGCGTTGACCTCGCTGGCGATCATCGATTCGCGGAGCACTTTGACGACCGGAATGGCGGCACAGACGCTGGCCTCAAACCGCAACTGAACACCGTGTTCCTCGGCCGCCGCAAAGAGCTCGGCGCCATGGCGGGCGAGCAATTGCTTGTTGGCTGTGACGACCGACTTGCCAGCGGCGAAGAGTTCAAGCATCCAACCGCGGGTTGGCTCGACTCCGCCCATCACCTCGGCGACAACGGTGATCGTCGGGTCATCGCGAATGGCGGCAAAGTCCGAGGTGAGGAGACCGGCCCGTGGCGAACCGTCGCGCGGGGCCGAGACGTCACGAACGAGTGCCCTGCGAACCTCAACCGGCGAGCCAACGACGCGTGTCACGTCCGCCTGACGTGCCTGCAGCAGGCGGTCAACGGCAGAGCCCACCGTGCCGTAGCCGAGCAGTCCGATGCCGATAGGAGAGGTCGCCATTGAGATCCGCAGCCTAGCGGTCGGGTACGGTTCAAGCGTCATGTCGATGTCTTTTCGCAGCCAGGGTCTGATCGAGCGCTACCGCCAGTGGTTGCCGGTCGATGAGGAGACACCGATTGTCTCGCTCGGCGAGGGTACGACACCGCTGCTGCGTGCGCCGAGGCTCGGTGATCGACTCGGCGTCGACCTCTATCTGAAGATTGAAGGTGCGAATCCGACGGGTTCCTTTAAGGACCGGGGTATGACCATGGCCCTGTCCCGCGCGGCGCAAGACGGTGTCAAAGCCGTTATCTGCGCCTCAACGGGCAATACCTCGGCATCGGCGGCTGCGTATTCGGCGCGAGCGGGTATTCGCTGCGTGGTGGTGATTCCCGGCGGCAAGGTTGCGCTTGGCAAGCTCGCTCAGGCGCAGGTTGCGGGCGCCCAGGTGGTCCAGATCGACGGCTCTTTCGACGACGCCCTGCGCCTCGTTCGGTTGATGAGCGACGAGCACCCGATCACGCTCGTCAACAACCTCAATCCCTACCGCCTTGAGGGCCAAAAAACTGCGGCCTGGGAGATCATCGACGACCTCGGGCGCGCGCCGGAATGGATGTGTCTGCCGGTTGGAAATGGCGGCAACATAACGGCCTATTGGCGTGGCTACAACGAAGCCCAAGCGCGTGGTGAGATTACGCAAATGCCGCGGATGCTCGGAGCGCAGGCTGAGGGTTCTGCTGCGATGGTGCGCGGCGAGGACATCCTCCAGCCCGAGACGATTGCAACCGCAATTCGCATCGGCGCACCGGTACGTCGCGAGGAGGCCGGTGCCGCAGCACGCGATTCGAATGGTGGCTTTGCGGCGGCCAGCGACCGCCAAATTCTCGACTGGTTTGGGCATGTTGTCCGCGATGAGGGCATCTTCTGCGAGCCTTCGAGTGCCTCGACGCTGGCAGGCCTCGCCAACGCGCGTGCGTCCGGTCTGGTTTCCGAGGGGGCCGAGGTCGTCTGCGTGTTAACTGGTAATGGCTTGAAGGATCCCGACAGCGCGATCGCCGAGAGTGCTCCGCCCATCACGATTCCGGCCGAGCGCGACGCGCTCGAGCGTGTCGTGTTGGGTGACTCCTCGTGATCGCAATCTTCGGCGGTGGGATTGCCGCTTGCTGCTGGGGTGTCTCCACGGTGCTGGCCGGGCGATCGTCGCGTCAAAACGGTGCAGCCTCGACGCTCGCCTGGGTGGGAATCGCCGGAGCGATCGTGATCACGCCCGTTGTCATTTGGTACGGCGTGCCGACGGGGATCACGCCCCAGGACGTTGTCCTCGTGCTCGTTGCTGCCTGCGGTTCAGTCTTTGGCCTGCGGCTGACGTACGCGGCGCTCGCCAAGGGGAAGGTCGGCGTGGTTGTCGCGATCACGAGTACGGAGGGAGCGATCGCGGCCATCATCGCCTTTGTGCTCGGAGAGGCCTTCGGACCCGTCACCGCGCTTGGCGTGTTGCTCGCGACGGGCGGCGTGGCTGCCGTTGGTTTTGGTCGCCACGTTGACGACAGTCATGAAATGGTGCGGGACAATCGCAGTGCCGCGTTGACGGCGGGTGGCGCAGCCCTGATCTTTGGTTCGAGTCTCTACGTTTCGGGCGATGTAGCCCAGCGTGTTGGTCCGCCATGGGTGGTCTTTGCGGCTCGCTATCTGGGGGTGCTCACAATGGCCGTTCCGCTCCTGATTCGCGGCCAGCTGCAGGTTGCTCGTCCTGCGCTGTACTTCGCCTGCATCGCCGGCATCCTCGAATCCAGCGGCTTTATTGGTTTTCTCTGGGGCGCAGGGCACGGTGTCGGCATCGCGGCCGTGGTTGCGACTCAATACGCCACCATCGCCACGCTGATTTCGTGGTTTATCCTGCACGAGAGACTGTCGCGCGTGCAGATCGGCGGCATCGTAACGGTAATCAGTGGCGTCGTCCTGTTGTCTGTGGCGAGCGTGCTCTAGTGGGCATCCTGCTCGGGATTCTGGCCGCGAGCGTATGGGGCGTCGCTGGAGTGGCTGGCGGACTCGGCTCTCGCATTGTTGGGCCGATGCGAGCGATCGGCTGGGCGATGCTGCTCGGGATGATCATCGCCGTACCTCTCGCCTTTGCGAGCGGTGCTCCCGGACGTGTCGATGCTCGGACAGGGCTGTGGGTGTTGTTGATAAGCGCCTGCATGTTGGGTGGGCTTGCCTGTGTCTACGCCGGCATGCGCTACGGCAGCATCTCCGTGGTTGCACCGATTTCGGCAACGTATGGGGGTGTCGCAGCACTGATCGCAATTTTGGCCGGCGATCCTGTGACCGGACTCGCGATTGGAGCTTTGAGTCTCGCCGTCGTTGGTGCAGTGCTGGCGTCGCGAGGAGAGACAGCGACCCCTGGAGCTGCGTATTCAAATCAACGCGTCGCTGCGCTACTTGGCGCGGGTGCTGCGCTCCTCTGGGGCGTGCAACTGTGGGCAGGCGGCCAGATCCAAGATGACCTTGGTGCGAGCTGGTTGGTCGCGTCGGCCCGCATGATCGGTGTTCTCGTCATTACCGTGCCGCTGCTAGTTCGAGGACAATTGCGCGTCGAACGTAAGGCGCTTCCGTACCTTCTGGTTGCGGGCGTGGGCGAAGTCTGCGGCTTCACGTTGTACCTCATAGATTCGGGGTATGGGATTGCCCAGGCTGCGGTTCTCACCGGCCAGTACGGAACCGTTGCGGCCCTGATTGGTATCTTCGTGCTCAAGGAACGCCTGCAGTTCACTCAAGTCGTCGGCCTGATTCTGATTGTTCTGGCAGTGATCGGCCTATCACTCGCCTGACGTCCTAGCCGGCGAGGGCAGACACGAGCTGATCGCGGGTCTCAACAACTGGCGTACCGTGGCCGCCAAGGGCAGCCTGAGCAGCGCTGATTGCATCCGCGAGCGAACCGTCACCCGCGGCGACGGCCTTGAAGGCGCGTGCACAGCCAAGGTGCTGAAGCGTTAGTTCAAGGGGTTCGGCGGGGAGTGCGCTGGCACAGGCGAAGTGAGAGCCCTGTTTTGCGGCGCGACGTAGCATCCCGTTGAGCTCTGGGTCGGGAACGAGCCGCACGGGTGCGTGCGCGTCGAACCAGCGAATCAGCTCTTGCCGCCAATTGGCGACGTCCTCGCCTGCCCAGGTGTCGATGGCGGAGAGAGCTCCGGCGGCATCACGGGGCAGGCTACTCGGATCGAGTGGGGGAGTTCCACCAAGTCGACGTGCGAGGTATTCGGCACTCTCCGCGACGAGTGCGTCGACGTCCGCGAGCGCGGTGTCAAGAATGATCAGGGCGCTCATGAAACTCCTCTTCGGGCGAATACCTTGATTAGCACGATAGACGCGATGCCGATCCCGAGAGCGTCAATTGCCACATCGGTCAGCGCGCCGTGGCGTGTGGGTACGAAAGTCTGGTGGACCTCATCGATACCTGCATAGACGATGGCAAGCAATGCGCCACCCGTAATTGCAGTGCTCAGACGTGCACGTTGGGCGAGGATGGCGAGTGCACAGGCGGCTGCGAGACCACCAAAGGCAGCCATGTGTGCGAGTTTGCGCAGCACCGTATCGAGCGTGCCGTGCGCGATCGTCAAGTTTGGCGTATCACTGAGCTTCCAAATTACGATGGCGATCAGCAGTGCGGGAAGTAAGGCGAGAACGCGCACAGATCGCAGCGTACTCGTCATAGTTCCGCCTGCGTCTGGCTCAGAAGCGAGTCACATCGAGTGAATCGTGTGCGCATCTGCGCGTCCCTGATCACACGCTCCGCTCCTCGAGCAGCAATGGTCGGGACATGACTATCACCGCTCTACGCCAACTCGCGAGCTCTTTCGTAATCGCCGTTGCCCTGCTTGCCTTCGTTCACGATGCCTACGCCTCTGACAGCACAATTACCTACAGCTTCCCGACCAGCGACCTCTCGGGTATTACCGCCCAGACAGCACCGGGCATCGGTGGCTGCCTCGCAGGGTGCGCGTCGTTTCGGGTGGCCTCATTGGTCGCCATCCCGGCCAAGCGTCAGGCGTTCGTGCAGATTGCGGCACCCGGGGGCACATCGATTGTTGGCGGGGCAGTCAGCCTAAGCTATCGCACCAAAAGCCCAGCGATCTCAGTCCACATCCAGAACCGCGTCAATGGTCGTTGGTTTGACACGCAGCGACTTCGTTCGACGACCGCAACACGTAAGGTAGTGAAGGTTGGCGGCAGTGGGAATGCGGTCGCGATTAGTCTCATGGCCGACGCTGCCATCAAGGCACGAGGGATTCCGAATGACGCCGAAAATACGGTTAGCATCGATTCGGTCAGTTTGACTGTTCGTGATGTCTCAGCACCGGTCGTCAGCTGGACGGCCGGAGACCCCGCAACCGGACAGTGGCAGAGAGGTGCCATCTGCGGAACGTTCAACGCGCGCGACACCGGCCTCGGGGTCGACCGTGTCGAGTATGTGATCGGTTCTGCCGTTGCGACAGTGACGGCACCACCTGGCACTCGGAGTCAACCGCGGCCGCTCACCTTCGCAGGCTCTGCGTGTGTGGATAGTGCCCAACTTGCGGACGGCGTCTACGGGACAACTCTGGCCGGTATCGACGCCAACAGCGATGGTAATCGCAGCACCCCTGTCAACGGGCTTGTGCGGGTCGACAACTCAGCACCCACCGTCGTGTTTGTGGCCCCCACCGATACCGAGGCGCGGCAGCCACAACTGCAGCTGCAACTGGCGGACAGCGCCAGCGGGGTGACGACCGTTGGTGTGAGCCTCGATGGGATGCCAGTCGAAGCGAAGCGGACGGGCGAGTTGGCGGTCGTCAGTCCTCCTCTGGCGCTCGCCGACGGACTGCATCGCCTGAGTTGGACGGTTGCGGACGCTGCAGGCAACGTTACCCAGGACGCGGCAACGTTCGGCGTCAGTGACGTGACACCACCGGTTATCGATCAGACCGCGCCGTCGGGTCTGACAACACCAGCGACGCCAATACGTGCGCACATTGTCGACGCAGGCTCTGGCGTTGCGGTCGACTCGATACGCCTCGCCGTCGACGGATGCGATGTCACGGCTCTGGTCGACGTTGCGAATGGTGTCCTGGTCTATCAACCGGCTCGAGCTTGGAGTGAGGGCGAGCACAGTGTTCGCCTGACCGTTGGAGATCGCAGCGGAAATCGCACCGTCCTCAGTTGGACATTTCAACTGCCTGTTGGCCCCGGACCGGTTCCGGTGCAGACCCCACCAGCTCCCAGCATCGATACGAGCGCGGCGATCTCGACGGGTGAGCCGAGCAGTGGAGCAGCCGACGGTGCGATGACGATCAGTGCGCCGTCGACCGTGGTCATCCGTGGTCCAAAAACAATTGTGCACATTTCCGCGCTCCGGGGAACCATCCCAGCCGCCGGCCAGCGACTCCGTGTCAGTTGGCTGCGCGGACAGCGCCTTGCCGACGTCGTGGCTGACGACCAAGGCTACGCAGACGTCACGCTGACTGGTGCAGAAAGCGGCACGCTGGTGGTCGCGGCAGGTGGTGTTCAGGCGCAGATCGTCGTCACCAGTGGCCCGACACTCAGCTTGAAGACGGGCAAACGAAGCGTGCGCCAAGGCGGGCTCTTGCGGCTCCACGGAGTCTTACGCGGAAGTGATGCTGCACAGATTCGGTTGGAGGCCAAGGTGGGACGTGGCTGGCGTCTTGTGGTGAGCGTTCCAGTGGGGAAACAGGGAAGCTATGCGACGCCCGTTCGATTACCCGCCATCGGTACCTACGTCGTTCGAATGCGGGCCGGTACGGTGGTCTCGGCACCACTCAGACTGGTTGCACGCTAGACGCTGTGCAAAGCGGTCTGGCTGCTACGTTGGCTGGGTATGAGTACGAACGCATTGACCGGTCTCAATCCGGCGCAACTGGAGGCCGTCACTGCCGAACCGGGGCCAATCCTCGTCGTAGCGGGCGCGGGATCCGGCAAGACAAGGGTGCTCACCCATCGGGTTGCTCATCTGGTTGACGAGCATGGCGCCACGCCTGCTTCGATCCTGGCCATCACGTTCACCAATAAGGCCGCAGGCGAAATGGCCGAGCGAGTCAATCGCGCTCTGGGCCGTTCGGCAACCGGCATGTGGGTCATGACCTTTCATGCCGCCTGCGCGCGAATCTTGCGCGCTGAGGCCACACGGATCGGATTCCGTCAGTCGTTTTCGATCTATGACTCCTCCGACCAGGTCCGACTTGTTCGCTCGATCATCGAGGACGACCTCGGAAAAGACAGCAAGCGCTATCCGGCGCGTGGTGTCCATGCCCGCATCAGCGACGCGAAAAATCGTCTGATCTCGGCCGAACAGTTCGCCGATGACAGTGACGGCTACTTCGACACCACAGTTGGTGAGGTCTATCTGCGCTATCAGTCGCGGCTGCTCGAGGCCGGCGCCATGGACTTCGACGATCTGCTCGTGCACACAGCGAACCTGCTGGAGCAGATCCCTGAGGCTCGGGAAAAGTGGCAGACGGCCTTCAAGCACGTTCTCGTCGACGAGTATCAGGACACCAACCATGCGCAATACCGACTGATTCGCTCGCTCGCGGCAGGCCATCAAAGCATCTTTGTCGTCGGTGATTCCGACCAGTCGATCTACTCCTGGCGTGGTGCGGATATCCGCAATATTTTGGATTTCGAGAAGGACTTCCCGAACGCGCGCACGATCCGTCTCGAACAGAACTACCGCTCGACGCAGCACATCCTCGACGCCGCAAACGCCGTCATCGAACACAACGAGGGACGTCAAGAGAAACGCCTCTGGTCTGAGTTAGGACAGGGCGAACCGGTGCGCGTGGTGGAGTGTCAGGACGAGCGCAGCGAAGCACGCTTCGTCGTGGGACAGATCGCGCGGGTGATAGGCGAGGGTGGCTCGCTCCGGGATGTAGCAATTTTCTATCGAACGAATGCGCAGTCGCGAGCCTTGGAAGAAGCGCTCCGACAGGCTGACGTGCCGTACCGGATCATCGGCGGTACCGGTTTCTATGATCGCCAGGAAATCAAGGATGCGCTGGCGTACCTCCGTGCGATCGCAAACCCAAGCGACGACGTGTCCTTGCGACGCATCATCAATGTCCCGCGCCGCGCGATCGGCGACACCACGGTCTCGCGTCTCGCAGAGCACGCAGGCATGTTGGGGGTTTCGCTCCGACTCGGACTGCTGGATGCGGACTCGATCCTGCCAGGGGCGGCAGCACGTAAGGCCGTGACCGGTTTCGCCGAGCTGATGGATCGCCTGACTGCGGCCGCTGCATCGATGGAGCCCGCCGAACTGTTGGAACGGATCTACGACGAGACGGCGATGATCGAGTCGCTGCGGGCAGAACGCACGCTCGAGGCGAACGGTCGGATTGAGAACCTCGACGAGCTCTTGGGCGTGGCCCGCTCGGCGACGCTGACGGGGGATCCAGAGGCGGACCTCGCGATGTTTCTCCAGGAACTCAGCCTTGTCTCCGACGCGGACCAGTTGCCAGACTCGGAGGATGATTCCGCGGTCACCATGATGACTCTCCACACCGCGAAGGGCCTCGAGTTTCCGCGCGTCTACATGGTCGGCATGGAAGACAACATCTTTCCCCACGCTCGGGCCCTCGAGGAGGCAAACCTCGAAGAGGAGCGGCGCCTGTGTTACGTCGGAATGACCCGCGCCCGCGAACAGTTAACGATGACGTATGCGCGTACCCGGAGTCTTTATGGACGTCAGGACTACAACCCGCCGTCGACATTCCTCAGCGAGATCCCGGCGGAGTTCGTCAACCACGAACGGGTGGCCTCGCGTGGTGGCACGTCGCTACCGTCGGCCCACGGTCGTTGGTCTGATCGGCCAGCGCCCGTGGCACCCTCGCGGGCAATCGTGCGGGAGCCGGCGAAGGATCTCCCGTTGATCTCCACCGGAGACACAATTCGTCATCTTCGCTGGGGCGACGGCATCGTGATCGGCGTGCCCTCAGCCGAAGAGATCCTGGTGCGCTTTCCTGAAGCAGGTGAACGCCGGCTGCACGTGGCGTACGCGCCGATCGAACTCATCTCGCCATAGTCAGCAACTGGCATGGCGAGCCGGCACGAACCGTTCGCCCGCACGCCGCCTTCGTCATCGAACCGGTGGTCTCTGATAGATTCTCGTCTCGTTCGGGCGATTAGCTCAGTTGGTAGAGCACCGCCTCGACAAGGCGGGGGTCACTGGTTCGAGCCCAGTATCGCCCACTCAGAATCCTCGGATTCCGACCGGACCGAACGCCGCCCCCGAGGCGGCGTTCGTCATTCCGGGCTAGACGTTTTCGTAGATTTCGAGCCGACGATCGGTCAGCAGCGGGAAGATCTGCCCGGCGACGGTGCTGAGGAAATGCGGCGACTCGCAATGAGCCTGGAACGCAGCCTCGTCGGTGTATTGCTCGTACAGAAACAGCGCGGAAGGGTCAGCCGGATCGGTATGCAGGATGTAGGCCTCGCAGCCGGGCTCGGCGTTCGACGGAGCAAGCATGGTCTGGGCCAGCGAAATCACCGTCGCCTCCTCGCCGGGCACGATCGTCCATCGAACAGCAATGCAATAGGCCATGGTGGTCTCCTCGAATTTCCTGCAAGCGTGTCAGGTCGACCTGACGGAGTCAGGGGTAACGCTGTAGATTTCCTGCCATGACATCCGTCGCTCAACTCTTCTTCCTGCCCGGCGCGGGCTCCTTTGCTCCCCACGTTATGCTTGAGGAGGCCGGTATCGCCCACGAGATCCATCGCGTGGTGCGCGATGAAAACAGCATCCCTGTCGAGCCAGCCGGCTACTTGGCACTCAATCCGTCGGGACGTATCCCCACGATCGTGTGGGGTGACGCAACCGTGCAGACTGAGTCGGCGGCGATCTGTCTCACCGCAGCCGAGGCCGCTGGTCGCGAAAGCCTGCTTCCCGCCGTGGGCCAAGCTGCGCGCGCCGAAGTAATCGCGCGTCTTGTATTTCTGACGAACACCGTGCAGGTAGCCGTGTTGCGCGCTCGCTACCCCGGCCGCTTTGCCGTCGGCGACGATGCACAGGCCGCAGTCTCAGCGCACGGCAATCGCGAGCTCGAAATGCTCTCGCAGCGGGTTGCCGCCTGGTACGACGGTGGCCACGCGTTTATCCGTTGAGATGAGCCAGGCGTTGACGACGTGTTCCTCGGGATGCTGATTCGTTGGACCCGACTGGCGGAGACCCCGTGGTGGGACACGCCAGCCTTAGGAGCGTTCTACGATCGGTTTCACGCACTCCCCAGCGTGACGCAGGCACGACAGCATGAGGGCGACTTTGTGCCTCGGCCACCAGCTGGCGAATAACTCAGTGCTCGTGTGCGACTGCTGGCAGCGAACGCACTGCGACCGAGCAGCGCACCCAGTCGGATCCGTCGGTGCTAAACAACTCACCGACTGAGGACGAGTGCAGCGTCAAAAACGACGTCATGGGGGCGCCGTCGATGGATCCCTCGCTTCGCATAACCAGTGCGTCACCCTGTTCGGCAACCAGCTCGATCGCCCCCGTGTGCGCTTGGCCGACGGCTCCGGTTGGTGATGCAACCACCGTCACCGTCGACTGTCCGTCGCTCTCTACGATCCGCTGACGAACCTCGAAGAGGCGCTCTGACCAGCCCGGTGACGCGCCACAACAGGTGGCTACATAGTCGAGGCCAGCGAGGGGATGCACAGAGCCGCCTATCGGAAGGCCTGAATGCCCGTCACGGCGCCACCGACGACCAACGTATGGACCTCATGCGTGCCCTCGTAGGTGACCACGCTTTCGAGGTTGTTCATGTGCCGAATGACCGGATACTCGAGCGTGATGCCGTTACCGCCGAGAATCGAACGGGCGGAGCGGGCGATGTCGAGTGCTCCGCGAGCGTTGCCCATCTTCCCAAGCGACACATGCTCGGGCCGAAGCGTTCCCGCGTCCTTCATGCGTCCAAGGTGCAATGCCATGAGCATGCCACGGTTGATCTCCAAGACCATCTCGGCCAACTTCTGCTGCGTCAGCTGATACGAGGTCAACGGCTTCTCGAAGACGATGCGCTCGGTCGCGTACGAAAGTGCCTCTTCGTAGCACGCGCGAGCAGCACCCATAACGCCCCAGACGATCCCGTACCGCGCCTCGTTGAGACACGACAGCGGGCCGCGCAGGCTCGTTGCCTCCGGCAGGCGATTGGCATCGGGAACACGGACATCCTGGAATACGAGTTCGGACGTGATCGATGCGCGCAACGACATCTTCTTGTGGATATCCGGCGCAGAAAATCCGGGCATGCCCTTCTCGAGCAAGAACCCACGAATGCCCTCGTCGGTAGCGGCCCAGACAATTGCCACATCAGCAGCAGAGCCGTTGGTGATCCACATCTTCGAACCGTTGATAATCCAGTCATCACCGTCGCGCCGCGCAAACGTGCGCATCGAGCCTGGGTCGGATCCGGCGTCGGCTTCGGTCAGACCAAAGCAGCCAATCGCCTCGCCGGCGGCCATGCGTGGCAGCCACTCTTGCTTCTGCTCCTCGGAGCCCCACCGGTAGATCGCGTACATCGCCAGCGAGCCCTGCACGGAGACGGCGCTACGCAGACCACTGTCGCCGTACTCCAGCTCGTGATTGATCAGCCCGTAGGCGACGGCGTTGACGCCTGAGCAGCCGTAGCCCTCGAGGTGGGCGCCAAGGAAACCCAGCTTGCCGAACTCAGTGAATACCTCGCGCGGCAGGATGCCCTTATCGAACCAGTCGCCAACCTCGGGCAGAATCTGCTCGCGAACAACCTCACGGACCGCATCGCGGATCGACTTCTCGTCTTCGCTGAGAAGCGCGTCGAAACCGATGTAGTCGAGGGGATCGATTACCTTGTCGCTGATCGTGGCCACGAGAGTCCTCCGAGTCGAATGCTTAAAGCCTATCGCAGGCTGTTACGTCGCTCTTCGCTCGCACCTGCACGAGCAGCCGATGGGTGGTTGTACCTAGCAATCGCAGAAGACGGCTGAAAGTTGCTGCTGACTTCTGTAGGATCGAACCATGAAGCGCTCCCTCCTCGCCCTTGTCGCGGTCGCTGCGACAGCCTTCGCTGCGGCTCCCGCTACCGCTGCGACGGTCTCCGGCACCCTCAAGAGCGGCAAGGGATACACGATCGTCGTCGTGCAGAGCAATGGTAAAGCCAAGAAACTAAAGGTTACGAGTGCCAAAGGTACGTTTAAGGTGACCGGAGTCACCCTCTCGGGTGCGTCGATCAACCTGATCTCGTCCACCGGGCAGTATTGGGGGCCAGTCGTCCTGGCTGGCTCCGGCACCAAGGTCTACGAGACCATCAAGGGCTCCGGTAACTTGGTTCTTGGCACCGTCACACGCAAGACGGGCTATGCCGTTGCCGTTGCGCCGAAGACGCGTTATCAGACCGGCGCGGCCTACTCTGTCAAGGCAGCCAAGGGCAAGCCGATAGGCGCGAGCAAGCTTGGTCGCGTCAAGGTTGGCAATGGCACCAGCACGCTCGCGGGCTACAACGGTCCGGGCAAGGACGCCGACCTCGACGGTATTCCGGGTGCATTCGATATTGACGATAACGGCAACCTGATCCTCGATAACGTCGACCGGACGGGACGGGCAGGCAAGCGTCTCGCACTGGTGCGTGCGTTTGGACCCGCGCTCCGAGACATCTGTCCAACGCCGGATCAGCCACAGCCGGCTGGATGTACTCCACCAACACCTCCGCCCAGTGGTGGCGGAGCCGCGAGTGCCACCACCGCGAGTGCCACCACGGAGGTCAAGCTCTTTTCAAACTTCAAGTTGACGGGGGCGACCTCGATCAACGCCAACATCGCTGCCATCACGGATCTGAATCCGCTGATCGCAGCGGCAGTACCGACAACAGTGACGCTGGCAACACAGGTGATCGGAGGTGCGACTGCCACGCTCGATTGCTTGGGCAACACGTATTGCGCGAGTCACACGGTTGGTTCTGCGACCTACCCGCTCGTCAATTCCGCAGCCGCCACCTTCACCGGTACGTACCTCGATCTGGTGACGGGTCCCACGGGTGATGCTCAGATCTCGCCTGGGGCAGCCCCGGCAGACATTGGTGCCGGGGATGCGTTTATCGAGATGGTCGGGTCCAGCAGCTATCCGGGGACGCTCAACTTCGTCTTCAACACTGCCCCGGCGTTGGCCTCCTACAACGTCGGCAGCGGTGTGCAGGCGGTTTCCTATGACGCCTCGGGCGTTGCCGCTACGGGCATGACACAAGCAGCACCAATCACGCTTGCTGCCGGAGCCACATCCCTGACGCTCACGTTCTGGCGGCCACAACGTGAGGCACTCTCGACCGAGACCGGTACCTGGACCGATATCGGCGGATTGAACTATCGAGCGGATACCCCCAACACTCCCGCTGGCAGCACAAAGCATTCGTGTGTCGGCGCCTACTCTGCGGCGACCAGCAATGGTGCAGCCGTGGCGACCACTGCTCTCAGCGACGGCGTGCTTGACCCGGCACTCGATGCACAGGCCAACGTGGGTAACACCGTCTCGTGGACGATCGACCTCGCAACCTGCTTCGACTGGTCGTTGATGGCGAGCGGCACAACGTTCGATCTCGACGTACAGGCCGTCAGCGTCTACGGCGATAACGCTGCCCGCAAGCTGTTCTTCAAGAAGGGCTAGGAGAGGGAGGCACCCTCAGACGTTGCTAGCGTCTGAGGGTGCCTTCTGATCCCCTCGACCTCTGTCAACAACTCGTCGCGCGTGGCGTGGTGGAGGGGCTACAGGTTGCGTATGCCAGGGGCGATCATGCTCCTACGGTGGTCTGTTTTGGTGCCGCTACGCTAACGTCTCGATTTGCACTCGCTTCGCTCACCAAGCCAATTGTGGCCGCAGCGTGCCTTGTGGCCTGGGAGGAGGAAGTGCTCGATCTCGACGCGCCGCTATCGGAACACCTGGCGGGCGTCGATCAGGCACTCACCCTCCGCGATGTGTTGTCGCATGCGAGCGGACTGCCTGCTGACGACGCCAGGGCCAGGCGCGTCCAATTTGACCCCAATTCCACCTGGAACGATGTTGCAGCCGCCTACCGAGAGGTCCGGCCGGTGGTTCCGCCCCGAACGCAGCGCATCTACTCCAATGCCGGCTATGCCTTGGCTGCGGCCGCGCTTGAGCAGGCGACGGGGATCGACTATCGGACATACATCACGGAATCGGTGTTGATGCCACTCGCGATGGAGCAGACCACGTTTGGGGTCGCAGCCGATGACGAGGGAGTACTGTCGGTCCGCGAGCCGGGGCTGTTGGGTCATGACCAGCAACTCTTCAATGGCAGCCGCTTCCGCGATCTCGGTTTGCCACAGTCGGGCGCTTTTGGCACAGCGACTGATTATCTCCAGCTGCTGCAGATGACCCTTCGTCATGGTCGGCTGTCGCCTGACCGGCACCTGCTTGCGCCCGAGACGGCGGATCTGTTGGCGACGAATCAGGCCGGCAGTTTGCCGGGAGGGGTCGGCGAGTTTATGGAGTGGGAGCGTTGTGACTGGGGTGCAGGCTTCGAGCTTCGGTCCGACAAGTCGCCCCACTGGACAGGAACCGCATTGTCCGCCACGGCCTTTACGCACTTCGGTGCGTCGGGCACGCTTGCGTTCGCGGACCCGGCCACGGGCACAGCGGCGGTGATCCTCGCGAATCGCGGGACGTACACGCGGTGGATGTTGGAGCCCGGTGGCTGGCCCGACATCTGCGCGGCGCTTGTCGCCTGATGGGACCACCAACCCCCGCGAAGCGCAATCGACTCTGAGCCGGCGACACAGGGCGGACATAACACGTGCGCACTTGTCGTGTCCGCCCATAGCGCCAGACTGGCGGCATGCGTCTGCGTTCGTATTGCGGCTTCTGTGGTGGCCCCCTGTCTCCACTGCTGGGCAACCAACAAGATTGTGTTGGCTGTGGCGTGCCGACCTACCACGACGCAAAGCCGTGCGCGGCTGTGATCGTCCTCGATTCGGCTGGCAACGTGTTGCTCGGCAAGCGGGCACGCGAGCCGATGCTCGGTCTGTGGGATCTGCCAGGCGGCTTCTGCAATCCAGACGAGACGCCCGAGGCCTGTGCGATCCGAGAGCTTGCAGAGGAGACCGGCTGTGCGATCCACGTTGATCGGTTTCTTGGACATCTGATCGACACCTACGGCGACGACGGTGACTTCACCCTCAACGCCGTCTTTGTTGCGCACCTCACGTCGGGTGAACCCGTGCCAGCGGATGACGTGGCTGAGCTGCGGTGGTTCGCGTTGGACGATCTGCCGCGACGGGAATTGCTCGCGTTTAGGAGCACCAGCCAAGCGCTCGTATTGCTTGGTGCCTAAGTCGGGGGAGGACTCAGCGGTGGTTGCGCGAATCTCCCGATCGCAATGGCATTTGACGATGATGACTGGGGCGACGAGCCCTCCCTGACCGGACTCGAGCAGTGGGACGAGGATGTCTGGGTTGAAGGCGGCCTCGCCTCGATCGACCGCTACCTCGCTCGACACGCGGCTTTTGAACTTTGGTGCGATGAGCAGACGCGGCGATATGGTCGCGGACCGGGTGGTGCGGAGGCTTAGAGGGCCTTCGCCGGTAGAGTTCGAGACCGTCGACCTTCCGTAACACCTTGAGCTCCTACGACGCCGTCACAGCCACGCCCGACCACATTGCGCTTGAGCACCGCGTGCTCGCGTTGTGGGAGGCCGAGTCGACGTTCGAGCAGCTGCGGACCCAGAACGCTGGCGGCGCGCCGTATTCGTTTATCGACGGTCCGATTACAGCGAACAATCCGATGGGTGTGCATCACGCATGGGGACGTTCGCTCAAGGATCTGATGCAACGACACCGCGCGATGCGGGGCCACGAGTTGCGCTACCAGAACGGCTTCGATTGTCAGGGCCTGTGGGTAGAGGTTGAGGTCGAAAAGTCGCTTGGTCTCAACTCGAAGCAAGAGATTGAGGAGTACGGTCTCGACCGCTTCGCTCGCGCCTGCCGCGACCGTGTCGCCGAGTACTCCGCGATCCAGGCACGACAGTCGCAACGGCTCGGACAGTGGATGGATTGGGACCGGTCGTACTACACGATGACGGACCCCAATATCGCCTAGATCT
>Ga0194041_10000160_pt1 | contig 25879 bp, 20 predicted proteins | sample JunL449m_MetaG_FD_160082 | JGI IMG/M metagenome (GOLD analysis project Ga0194041, IMG submission 160082) | Anoxic zone freshwater microbial communities from boreal shield lake in IISD Experimental Lakes Area, Ontario, Canada - Jun2016-L442-9m | ecosystem: Environmental > Aquatic > Freshwater >...
GAGGCGGACCGCGACCCCACCGCGGCGGGCAAGCGGCACGCGGCCGCGGCTGCGGCGGCCCGGCCGCAGGCCGACGTCAAGCATCGGGCCTGGCGCGAGGTGATCGAGGACGACACCCTGCCCAACGCCACGGCGCGAGCAATCATCGCGGGCTGGGCGCAGCCGGGCCAGGGCGAGTTGTTGTCGCCCTACACCGAGACGTACTTCCACACCATCGGTGGTGTCTGGGAACGTCGATCCAGCGAGGTTGCGCAGACCGTGGTGGTCGGCCTCTACCCGAACTGGGATGTCAGCGCGGCAGGCCTGGCCGCGGCGGACAAGTTCCTCGGTGGCGAGCTTGCACCGGCACTGCGCAGGCTGGTGCTCGAGGGCCGCGCCGGTGTCCAGCGGGCACTGCGGGCGCGGGCGTTCGACGCGAGCTAGGTGGGACGAGCAGGTTACGGCCGGGATATCCCCGCCGACATCACCCGCACGGCACTGATCAGACCATCGATCAGGTGGCCCTCCCGGAACGCCGACGCCGCCGCCGAGACCCCAAGCGGCGCGGCCGATTCGGCCCCACGCCCACGCACGTCTGCGCCGTAGGCAACCTCAATTGCGTGTTGGTCGGGTGAGACCGCCAACAGGACCGCATTGTCGGGAGTCGGCACCGCGCCGAGGATCTCCCGGGCCCGGGCCGCGGTATCGGCACCCAGATCGCCGACGTACACCGCGAACCGCGCCCGGGACTGCCGGCTGGCATGGGTCAAGGTGTCGTCGAGTTCAACGAGCGCACGGTCCGGGAACGGGTACTGCACCCCGGCGGACTGGCCGGAGTCGGTGACGCCGGAGAGCCGACCGCTGGCGGTCACCGCCCAACCCAGCGGCAGATTGTCCGCGTCGAATCGGGCTATCGCGTGCTCACCACCGGCCACTCGCACCACCTCCCACAGTGACGACGTTCGCGTGCTCGTGAGCACCGTGAGCGCCACCGGGCACTATCTCGCCGGTGGCTGCCCACAGGATCGGATCGTGCGTCCATGGCTCGGACAGGCTGTAGGTCGGTCGGCGATCGACTGTGAGGATGTAGATCAAGAAGATCAGCCCAAGGACCGCAAGCAACGGTACGACGAGTAACACTCCGGCATTCACGCCACAAATCGTAGCGGACCGGCCGTAGCGAAGCGTTAGGCCGCATCCGCACCGGCCGTAGCGAAGCGTTAGGCCGCATCCGCACCGGCCGTAGCGAAGCGTTAGGCCGCATCCGCACCGGCCGTAGCGAAGCGTTAGGCCGCACCCGCACCGGCGCTGTTGTCAGGCAGCGCCCTCGTCGAGATAGCGCACCCACACCGGGTCGAGTTCCTTGACAGCGCACAACAACCGCCAGTGCTGACCCTTCGGCGGCGTGGGAACCAGTCGCAGCGTCCAGCCCAACTCGCTGAGCAACTTGTCCGCCTTGCGGTGGTTACAACCCGAGCAGGCCGCCACACAGTTCTCCCAGGAGTGCTCGCCGCCGCGGCTGCGCGGCACCACGTGGTCGACGGTGTCCGCCTTGCCGCCGCAGTAGGCGCAGCGGAACCTGTCCCGATGCATCAGCGCCGCGCGGGTCATCGGGATCCGGGCCCGGTACGGCACCCGGACATAGGTGCGCAACCGGATGACCGAGGGCACCCCGATCGCCCGGGTGGCCGAGTGGATGACCGGTCCGGACGGATCGTCGTGCACCACGTCGGCCTTGCCGCACAGCACCATGACCACCGCACGGCGAATGGGGAGCGCTGTCAGCGGCTCATAGGTGGAGTTCAGCAGCAGCACGCGGCGTCGGCCCCAGACCGATGCCTCAGACGGCGCCGGGGTATCGACGCTGTGCAAGCCGGAGGTGCGCAGGCCAGGGCCGGACGGGGGCCCGACCGGACCCGCCGCGGCCCGGGGACCGCGGTTCCGTTTGCGCTGCGCCATGCTTCCTCCGAGCCCTAGTCCACCATGAATCGGCGCCGATCGCACGCGTATTTGCACCGTGTTCACGCGCGCGCAAGCCGATGCACCAAGATGGTCCCGTGGCCGAGACCCCGCAGACCTTTTACGACGCGGTAGGTGGCGCGGCGACGTTTCGCACCATCGTGTCGCGCTTCTACGAGTTGGTCGCCGACGATGAGGTGCTGCGCCCGCTGTATCCCGACGATGATCTGACGGCCGCCGAGGACCGGTTGCGGATGTTCCTCGAGCAGTACTGGGGCGGCCCCCGGACCTACTCCGATCAACGCGGTCATCCGAGGCTGCGGATGCGACACGCCCCGTACCGGATCGGGTTCATCGAGCGCGACGCCTGGCTGCGCTGCATGCACACCGCGGTGGCCTCGGTGGACTCCGCCACCCTCGACGACGAGCATCGCGCCGAACTGCTCGGCTACCTGGAGATGGCGGCGCAGGCGATGGTGAACTCAGGGTTCTAAAGTCCGGCTCAGCGCAACACCAGGGCCGGGTCACCGCGGCGGCGGAATACCGAGCCATAGCGGGCATCGATGCGCAGCCACGTCGGCATCACCCGAACGCGCACGACGTCCGTCTCGTGTCCGGCGCTCTCGTGTCCGGCGTTCTCGGGCAGGAAGCGCATCGCCGTCAGCGCCAACACACACCGCATCGGCACGCCGACCGCCGATGGTCCCGAACCCACCTGCAGCACCTCCTGATCCAACAGTGACGCCGGCGGTCCATGGGCGCTGCCGTGTTCGCGGGCGAGGTCGGCCCCACGCCGGGCAAGTTCGACGAGCACCGGTACCGGGACGTCGTCGAGGTGGACGAACCCGGTTTCCGGGGGGAGCGCGCCGCGCCACCCGGAGTCCATCGGGAAGCCTGGATCGGCATAGCCGGAATCGTCGACATTCCCCAGCCCTGCCACCAATTGATCTGCGGCACAGGACAAGTCGGACGGCCGGATGCGTCCCGCCACCACCCGTGCGGCTACCACATCGAATCCGGTGACAACCCACGCGACTACCAAACCATCAGCCCGGGTGCGAAGCCGGATCACCGCGGCATCATCAAGCCGGCGCGCCCGATCGGCGAATACGGCCAGATCATTGCGCTGGGCGACGTCGGGGATCCACACGCCACGCTCGGAGCCGACGACGGCGGGTTGGTTCATCGCAGCCAGCGCTGCAGATACTCCCGATGCGTTGGCGAAAGCCGAACCAGTCGCTGCTCCTCGATATGCACGGCCGCAAGCTGGGTCTCGGCGATCACCGCGGGTTTGGAGTCCGGATCGGCTCCGACGGCACGCACCTCGTAGCCGAGGGTGAAGTCGACCGCCCGAAGCCGCTTGGTCCACACCGTCACCTGAAGTGGCGAATCGGCAAGTCGCAGTTGACCTTTGTAGAGCACCTGCACCTCATGGATCAACAGCCCGATGGTCGAGACATCATCGGCGAAAGGTTCGCGCAGGAAGTCCACCCGCGCCTCCTCCAGGATCGTCACCATCGTGGCGTGATTGATGTGCTGATACATGTCGATATCCGACCAGCGCACCCGAACGCCGGTGGTGAAACCCACACTCACCGCCTCACCCACTCGTTCCCGTTCCGGTCGTTCGGGTCATGCTGCGGATCTGCCGTGCCGCTACCGACAGGGTGGCCAGGTCACGGGCATCGTGAGCGCAGACCTCGGCCAGCGTCCGGCGCGCCCGCTGAACCCGTGAGCCAGTGCTGTGCTCCCACTCGGCGATCTTGTCCGGTCCGCTCTCATCGGTCTCCCCCGCGGCCAGCACGTCGAAACACAGGGCGCGCAGCGAACCGTAGATGTCATCGCGAATCGCGAGCCTGGCCAGCGCGTGCCAGCGATCGTCGCGTGGCAGGCCGGATACCGCGGTCAGCAGTCCGTCGGTCCCCAGGTAGTCCATCAATGCGAAATAGGTATCGGCCACCTCAGCCGGATCGCGCTCAACGATGTCGGCGATGTCGATCACGTCCAGCAGGCTGTACTGGTAGAGGCCCGACGCCACGGTGTATGCCAGATCCCGGGGCACGCCGCCGGAGGCGAACTCCTCGGCTTCCCTGGCGACGATGGCGCGATCGTCGCCGCGCAGCCACTCCGGAATCCGCGGTGCCAGTTCGGCGACACCCGCGGCGAATCGGTTGATCTCCGCACCCACGGCAAGCGGCTGGGGTCGATAGTTCAGCAGCCACCGCGAGGCGCGGTCCAGGAGTCGACGCAGATCCAGCGTCATCCGGTCGGTGACACCGACCGCGACGGCGTGCTGTTCGGCCGACGCGCGGATGTGCCGCCACGTCCGGCCGATACCGAAGATCGCGTCGCAGGCCGCGAAGGCTCGCACCGCATCGACGTAACCGACGCCGACGTCCTCGGTGACCCGATAGGCGAACGTGATGCCGCCGGTGTCGACGACGTCGTTGACCACCATGGTGGCGATGATCTCGCGCCGCAGTTGGTGGTTGCGGATCTCGGGCACGAAATTGTCCCGCAACTGCGCCGGGAAGTACCGCGGCAACCGGGCCGCGAACGCCTCCTGATCGGGAAGGTCGCTGGCCAGCACCTGCTCCTTGAGGGCGAGCTTCACGTGGGCCATCAGGGTGGCAAGTTCCGGTGAGGTCAATCCGAGACCGGCCTGTTGACGGCGGGCGATCTCCTTGTCGGTCGGCAGCGCCTCGAGTTCGCGGTTAAGCCCGCGGAGTTCCTCGAGTTCGCGGATCTGACGCGCATGAACATTCAGCATGGCCGGGGCGTTGGAGCGACTGGTACCCATCAGGTCGTTCTGGTCGCTGTTGTCGGTGAGCACCAGTCGGCTCACCTCGTCAGTCATCGAGGCCAGTAGCGCACTGCGCTCGCCGGGATCAATCCGCGACGCATTGACCAGGGAGTCGACCAGGATCTTGATATTCACCTCATGGTCGGAGCAGTCCACACCGGCGGAGTTGTCCAGCGCGTCGGTATTGATCCGACCGCCGCAGAGGTCGAACTCAATACGTCCCAGGGATGTCACGCCAAGGTTGCCACCCTCCCCGATCACCTTGGCGCGCAACTGATTTGCATTCACCCGGACGGTGTCATTCGCGCGATCGCCCACCGCCGCGTCGGACTCGGACTCGGCCTTGATGTAGGTGCCGATACCGCCATTGAACAGCAGATCCACCGGAGCGCGAAGGATGGCGCGGATGCATTCGGGCGGGGTCAGCTCGGTCACGTCGGCATCGACACCGAGCACCGCACGCATCTGTTCACTGACCGGGACTGACTTCTGCTGCCTGCTGAAGACACCACCGCCGGCGCTGATCAGGCTCGGGTCGTAGTCCTCCCAACTAGAGCGCGGCAGGTCGAAGAGCCGGCGCCGCTCAGCGAACGATCGCGCCGCGTCCGGGTCGGGGTCGATGAAGATGTGGCGATGGTCGAAAGCCGCGAGAAGTCGGATGTGCTCAGACAGGAGCATGCCGTTACCGAATACGTCACCGCTCATATCGCCGACGCCGGCGACGGTGAAGTCCTCGGCCTGGGTGTCGGTGCCCATCTCGCGGAAGTGACGCCGAACTGACTCCCACGCACCTTTGGCGGTGATCCCCATGACCTTGTGGTCGTAACCCACCGAACCACCCGAGGCGAACGCGTCGCCCAGCCAGAAGCCGTACGAGCGCGCCACGTCGTTGGCGATATCGGAAAACGTCGCGGTGCCCTTGTCGGCGGCGACCACCAGGTATGCATCGTCACCGTCACGACGCACCACCCGCGACGGCGGCACCACTCCTCCGCTGGCCCGATCGATATTGTCGGTCACATCCAGCAGGCCCGCCACGAACAACCGGTAACAGGCGATGCCCTCCTCGCGGGACGCATCCCGGTCCGCCGCGGCGTCGCCGGTCGGGGTGGGCGGAGCCTTGACCACGAACCCGCCCTTGGCGCCGACCGGGACGATCACAGCGTTCTTCACCGCCTGCGCCTTCACCAGTCCCAGGATCTCGGTGCGGAAGTCCTCCCGGCGATCACTCCAGCGCAGACCGCCGCGCGACACCGGACCGAAACGCAGGTGTACACCCTCGACCCGGGGCGAGTAGACGAAGATCTCGAATTTCGGCCTGGGAAGCGGTAATTCGGTGATGAGTTCCGAGTTGACCTTGATCGACAGCGCATTGCGGAACCGGGCCGAACCCGGGTCGGTGACGAAGTAGTTGGTGCGCAACGTCGCTTCGATCATCGAGGCGAATGCACGCAGCACGCGGTCGGTGTCGAGACTGGTGAGGGCGTCGATATCGGCGGCGACAGCGCGGGCCGCCGCTTTGGCGTCAAGCCCGAGGGCGGCGGAGTCCGGGTCGAGCATCGCCTCAAACAAGCCGACCAGCGCCCGTGCCGTCGAGGTGTGCTCGACGAACACCGATTCGATACGCGACTGGCTGTACGGGAAGCCGGCTTGGCGCAGGTATTTGGCGTAGGCCCGCAGCACCATCACCTGCTGCCAGGTCAGGCCGGCCTGCAGCACCAGTTCGTTGAACCGGTCCACCTCGACGCGGCCGTGCCAGATGGCGGTGACGGCATCGGTGAACCGCGCCGCCGTGTCGTCCCACCCCCGGCGGGTCGCGGACTCCGCAACCCCTGCGCCGAGTCGGATCCGGAACTGATAGACGCGCACCGCAAGTCCGTCGGGCCGGGTGACGCTGAATGGGCGTTCCTCGAGGACCTCAACTCCCATGCACTGCAGCATCGGCAACAGTTGGCTCAGCGATGCCGACGAGCCACCGAGGTACCAGGTCAGAAACGCCTCGTCGCCGTTATCGCCGGGCTCCAGTTGCAGTTTCACCGAATCCCGTTGCAAGGCCTCGATGATGCCGATATCGGTGATCGCCTCGGCCGGCGTCACCACCTGCTTGAACTCCTCGGGCAGTGATTCGGCGTAGTACTCCGCCACGGCGGCGTCGACCGACCCGGGGGACCCCAGGAGCTGATCGGCCCAGGTGCGGGTGGCCGAGGTGAGTAGATCCTGAATCCGCAGCCGGTTCGCTTCGGAGGTGTCGATCGGGCGACGCTCTGTCGAGTCGGGTAGCAGCACCGTGAAATGCACTACCGCCCAGGGTGATTCGCTGACTCGCGCCGCATAGTCGATACTTGCGCCACCGAACTCGCGAATCAGGATGTCCTGCATGGCCAGCCGGACGGCGGTGGTGTATCGATCGCGCGGCAGATACACCAGGCAGGAGAAGAAGTGGCCGAGCCGATCGGCGCGGAGGAATAACAGCGCACGCCGACGCGAGCCGAGTTCGATCACCGCGCCGGCCATGTCCAGCAGCTGCTCGGCGCTCAGTGTGAACAATTCCGATCGGGGAATCGTCTGAATGACGTCGAGCATCAACTGCCCGGGATGGCTTGGGTCATCGGCGGACATCGCCAGTGCCTCCTGAACCCGCCGGGATATCAGCGGAATATCGAGCACATTGGCATTCATCGCCGCGGCGGTGAACAGTCCGACGAACCGGTGCTCGATAACGGGGCCGGGTTCATTCCCCGTGTCGCTTCGCTCCTGCCCGCCGGGACCCTCCTCGCGCACCACAACGATGTAGGGATAGGCGCCATAGCGCAGAAAACTCGGCATCGTGGCCTGAGCCAGCACCAGCAGTTCACCCGAGTCGCTGAGTTCGGGCAGCACCTCGGTGCGCAGCCGTGCCACACCCAGTCGGCTGGCCTCATCGGCGACGGCGTGGCCGTCGGCAACCATGCAGCGCTGAGCGCCGAGAATCACGAAGTTCCCGTCGCCGAGCCACCGCATCAGGTCAGCTACGTCGGCGCGCTCCGGATTGCCGAACCGGCCGCCGACGTCGGCGTCAAGATCGGCGGCCAGACCCTGCAAAGCGGCGGACAGGGCCGCGGAGTCCTGCGCCACCTGCCTGGCATCGGAGATCACCATCGGAAGCAGTCGCACCACCTCGGTCAGCGCCGTGCGGTTGACCGTGGGTGCCAATTCAACGTGGATCCAGGACTCATCCACGACGCCGGGTTCGGAATCATCGGGCGCATCACCGGCAACCGAGACGTCCAGCAGGGCACCATCGGCATCGCGGCGCACACTCAGGCAGGGATGCATCAACGCGACATAGGCCACGCCCAGGCGGTGCAACAGGACCGTCACCGAGTCCATCAGCGTGGTGGCCTGATCGGTGACGATCTGCAACGCGGGCCCGAAACCGGTGGTTTCGCCGGCGGCGACGACCTCGACCAAGGTCTCCCCTACCCGGCGATGCTGCGCGAGACCGCGGTGTGCGGCAATCAAGGCGGGCAGCACCGAAATGTCGAGCCCACTCGCGTCGTTGCCACCGGTGGCGGCACCGGGGTGCGGACCGCGGTAGGTAGCCTCATATGCCTCGGCGATGGTGCGGTCAGCCGTCATACCGTGGTCGCTCCAGATCGCTAGTCGCGCGTGAGCCTGCGATGGGTGACCCGGTGCGGTCGGGCGGCCTCTGCGCCGAGCCTTTCGAGTTTGTTCTCCTCATAGGCCCCGAAGTTGCCCTCGAACCAGAACCACTTCGCTTCGTTGCTGGCATCACCCTCCCAGGCAAGGATGTGCGTGCAGGTGCGGTCCAGGAACCAACGGTCGTGGGAGATCACCACCGCGCACCCCGGGAACTGCTCCAGCGCATTCTCCAACGACCCGAGGGTCTCGACGTCGAGATCATTGGTGGGTTCGTCGAGCAGCAGCAGGTTGCCGCCCTCCTTGAGGGTCAGCGCCAGGTTAAGCCTGTTGCGCTCACCACCGGAGAGCACACCGGCCGGCTTCTGCTGATCGGGACCTTTGAAACCGAAGGCCGACACGTAGGCCCGGGACGGAATCTCATTCTGACCCACCTGGATGTAGTCGAGTCCCTCGGAGACCACTTCCCACACGTTCTTCTTCGGGTCGATACCGGACCGGGACTGATCGACATAGCTGAGCTTGACGGTGTCCCCGACCCGCACGGTGCCGCTGTCCGGCCCTTCCAATCCGACGATGGTTTTGAACAGGGTGGTCTTGCCGACACCGTTCGGGCCGATTACTCCGACAATTCCGTTGCGGGGCAACGTGAATGACAGATCCTTGATCAGGATGCGACCGTCATAGCCCTTATCGAGATGCTCGACTTCGACCACGATGCTGCCCAGTCGCGGACCAACCGGGATCTGGATCTCCTCGAAGTCGAGCTTGCGGGTCTTCTCGGCTTCGGCCGCCATCTCCTCGTAGCGCGCCAGGCGCGACTTGCTCTTAGCCTGGCGCGCTTTGGCGCCGGAGCGAACCCAGGCCAGTTCTTCTTTGAGCCGCCGCTGCAACTTCTGGTCCTTCTTGCCCGACACCTCGAGACGTTCGGCCTTCTTCTCCAGATAGGTGGAGTAGTTGCCCTCGTACGGGTAGGCGCGGCCGCGGTCGAGTTCGAGGATCCACTCGGCGACGTTGTCCAGGAAGTAGCGGTCGTGGGTGACGGCCAGAATGGCGCCCTTGTAATCGGCGAGGTGCTGTTCAAGCCACTGCACACTCTCGGCGTCGAGGTGGTTGGTCGGCTCGTCGAGCAGCAGCAGATCCGGCTTACTCAGCAGCAGTTTGCACAGTGCCACCCGCCGCCGCTCACCGCCGGACAGGCGGGTGACCGGCTCATCGGGCGGCGGACAACGAAGTGCATCCATGGCCTGTTCCAACTGCGAGTCCATATCCCAGGCGTCGGCGTGGTCGAGCTCCTCCTGAAGCTGACCCATCTCCTCCATCAGCTCGTCGGTGTAGTCGGTGGCCATGAGCTCCGCGACCTCGTTGAAGCGGTCAAGCTTCACCTTGATCTCGCCCAGGCCCTCCTCCACGTTTCCGCGAACCGTCTTCTCCTCGTTGAGCTGCGGTTCCTGCTCCAGGATCCCGACCGTCGCGCCGGGCGCCAGGAAGGCATCGCCGTTGTTGGCCTGGTCGAGTCCGGCCATGATGCGAAGCACACTCGACTTGCCGGCCCCGTTGGGGCCCACGACACCGATCTTGGCTCCCGGCAGGAAGCTGAGCGTGACGTCGTCAAGGACCACCTTGTCGCCGTGCGCCTTGCGGACCTTGCGCATGGTGTAGATGAATTCGGCCATGGCCACATCCTAGGCAGGCGCCCCCAGCACCAATCCCTCCGCGTCGGCCTCAGCGGCGCCCTGGGTGCCGCCAGCCCGGGCATCATCGCCGTCGGCCTGATCCTCGGTGGTATCGCCGTCGGCGGCGGGCGCCACGGGGTGACTCGGCTGGGCCGGCTGCTCGATCCGAGCGATCACCCGGGCGAGGTCCGGACCGACCGCGGTGGCGCGCATCTCCAGCGATGACCGCTTGACCCCGTCGCGGTCCTCGTACTCGCTGGTGTGCACGGTGCCGACAGCGATCACCGAGGCACCCCGGTACAGGCCGGCGCCGACTCCGGTAACCAGCTTTCCCCAGCAGTTGACCGTGACGTACAGGGTGTTGCCTGGCTCCCAGGTGCCGTCAGCGGTGCGACGACGCGAGTTGCTGGCCACCCGGAAGCTGATCACCTCCTGGTCGGCGACGACGCGGCGACGCAGGTCGGTGACAATGCGGCCGACGACGGTAATCGGTGTCTCGAACATGACGTGGGTGTCCTCTCGTGAATGCGGATGAGCGACTCCATTGGGCGCGCCACTACCGACGAGGCGAATACGCAACTGCGGTCCGAGGGTCACAGCTGTGGATCAAACGCAGGCTGGGGAAAACCTCAGCGGTTGGCGTTGTCGCGGCGCGCCAACTCGGCAAGCATCGCGTTGTAGGCGGCCAGCTCGGCGTGATCGTCGCGTTCGGCAGCCCGGTCCGTGCGGGTGGACGTGCGCCGGTCGCTGCGCTGCCACTGGATGAGAAGTGCCAGCAACACCGCCACGAGGGGTACCTCACCCGCTGCCCAGGCGATCGAGCCGCCGAGATGCTGATCGCCAAGAAGGTCTGTATGCCAGGGCAATTGCAACGAGCGATAGAAACTCGCGCCTAGGACGACGCTCATCCCCATCAGCACGACACCGAAGAACGCGTGCAACGGAAGCGTGGCGAACACCATCCCGATCTTGCCGATCGGCGGGATCGGCCGGGGGGTGGGATCGATGCCGATCACCGCCCAATAGAAGAGATAACCGGTGAGCAGGAAATGGACGTTCATCACCAGGTGCGCGCCGTGATGACCGGCCGCGGCGTCGAAGATACCGCCGAAGTACAGCGCGTAGAACCCGGCAACGAACATCACGGTGGCGACCACCGGATGGCTGAAGAACCGAGATGCTTTGCCGTGCAAGCCGGCCAGTAACCACTCCCGCGGGCCGGGCGGGTTGCCTTTGCCCGCGGTGGGCAGGGCCCGCAATGCCAGCGTGGTCGGCGCCCCCAGCACCAACAGAATCGGGGTCAGCATCGACAGCAGCATGTGGCCCGCCATGTGCACACTGAACACTGCCGGCATGTAGCGACCCAGACCCGACGATGTCGCGAACAACAACACCGCGCAACCCAGCAACCAGGCGACCGTGCGGCCCGCAGGCCAATGGTCGCCACGACGTCGCAGCCGGATCACCCCGGCGATGTACACGCCCGCGAAAACGATTGCGGCAGTGCCGAATATCAGATCGAAACGCCAATCCAACAGAATTCGCGCCACCGTGGGAGGCCCGGCCAGGTCATAACCGAGGGCGACCTCAACAGGTGACGGGTTGAGAACCGCCGGGACAGGCGGTGGCGTGCGGCCAAGGCCTACCGCAATACCGAATGTGACCCCGAATACCAGTGCCTCGACCATCGCCAGCCGGATCAACACGGCAGTCGCGCGAGGATCGGACTGCAGTGCCGACACCCCGCCCCGACGGTGCCGCCAGCCGATGAACCCGAGGGTGAGCAGCGCCACGGCCTTGGCGACCACCAGCCAGCCGTAGTGCGTCGCGAACAGATCGGGGAGCCGGATTCGGACAGCCGCATTGATGATCCCGGATGCGGCCATCGCGATGAAGCACCAGAGCGCGACCGCGGAGAACCGGCGAGCGGCGACGTCGGCGCACTCGCCGCCACGCAACGCGTGGGCCAGCAGGGCCAGCAGTCCCCCGGCCCACACCGAACCTGCGGACAGATGGATCAGCATGCTGTTGCTGGCCAGATCGTGCGACCCGCCCGCCGAGGAGTGCCCGGTCAGCGCAATCGGCACCAACGTCACCAACGCTCCGGCGAACAACAGCGGCGTCCACGACCAGCGCAGCACCATTCGGCCGGCCACCGTGACCATCAGCGCCAGCACGGCCGTCCAGCGCCATGCCGAGGCAGTGTCCACCAGCCCGGCAACTCGCCAGATGGCCATGGGGTTCAGCTGATCCCGCAGTGCAATCCCGGACACGTCGGAGATCGTCAGCGGCACCAGCAGTGCCGCGCACACGGCCCAGATTCCGGACGCGACGACAGCCAACCGCAACGACCGATAACCGGCGACGTCCAGAACCCCGCTGTCCTGAGGCGGAGCGAAGAAGGCCGCGAACATGAACCCGCCCACCGCAATCACCGCGGCGATCTCACCGGCCGCCCGCACAAACGGCAGGCCCAACGTCGTCACCGGTCCGGGATCGGGCAGGCCCGTCGCGGTGAGCGCATCGGCGAGCGACAGTGCCCCGATGCCGGCGGCGATCACACCGGCAACTACGGCAACCGCGGTGAGCGCCGGCCACACCACCCGGGTCACCGGCGCAACAATTGACGTCACCGGTTCAGCGTAGGCGGGATCCCGACCGCTACCCGCGCTCGCGGGCATAGAACTGTTCCCGAGAGAGCTCATAAATGCGTTCCGCGTCCGCGATGATGCCGCGAAGCTCGCTCATGTACGCCCGCCGGCGCTCCCGAAGGTCAGGCGAGGGATCAAACAGTTTCTGATCAGCGGCCGCCTGACGGCCGGTGGCGAACAACAAGGCCGAGACCGACTCAGCGTTGCGCACCAGACCCTGGGCCGCGTACTGGCTGCCCACCCCCAGTGCCAGAGAGGTGAGTTCCTTGTCACTGATATCCGTCGGCGCATCACAGAGCACGTCGGCCACGACCCCGTATGCCTCGAAAAAAGGCCGCAGCATCGCATCGGCCATCAACGGTCGCTTGGCTCGCAACAGCGCGTCGACGGCGTCCGGGCCCGCGTCGAGTTGGGACTCCCAATCCTGATTCCAGGTGAGTTCCTCGGCGATGTTCTCGCGGAAGGTGGCAGAGGGGGCGAAGTAAAAGTCGAACTTCAGCAGCGACCGAAGCCGCATCGCCTGAGCCCAGAACGCATCCACCCGCTCGCCCTCGGCCGCCCGAGCCGCATGCACCAGAGCCAACTCCACGATGGAAGTTTCCAGGAACGCGTGGATCAGGGAGTTGCGATAGAACGCCGCCTCAAGTTCGCGGTCGGGTTCGATCTTCCACACCGGCTCGTGGCCGCCGTCGACCCGGGTTACCGGATGCCCGCCCGACAGTGCGTCGACGGCGGCGCGAACACCGTCGGTCGAGTGCAGACGCAACGCGCTGTTGGTCATTGGGGTCTTCTTGCGCTCCAGGTAGTCCAGCGAATCCTGCAGGGTGTGATGCAACTGCCGCAGGGTCAACGCCCGGCCGCGGGTTCCCAGCAGCACCGCCGACGCCAGGGCGGTGGCGTTGATCGGGGTCGCCCCCAAGATGCGCCAGGCCACCTCGATCGCCATCTTCTGCATCGCAAGACGCTTGGCGGCTGGATCCAGCGCGATCGGCCCGCCCGGCTCGCCGAGGTACTGGCGCATGGAAACCGCCTCCGGGAAGCGGACATAGATTTTCCCGTAGTTGCGCTCACCCTGTGCCTTGATGAAGTTGAACAGCCACTGAGCGCCCTCGGGGATCTTCTCCCCGCCCCGGGCGTACGCCGCGTACTCGGCTGTCTCGTGGAGTTGGTCGAAGCTGATCGAGGTCGGCTGCATCAGAATGTCCTCGCTACGACCGTCGAGGTAGGCGTCCGCAACGTAGGACAGCAGACCAAGCTTGGGCGGCAACATCTTTCCGGTTCGCGACCGGGTGCCCTCGATAGACCAGCTGAGGTTGAAACGCTTCTGCACGATGTAGCCGACGAACTGACGAAGCACATACTTGTACAGCGGGTCATCGAGCTTGCGGCGCAGGAAGATCACACCCGATCGGCGCATCAGCGGGCCCATGAAACCGAAGGACAGATTGATCCCCGCGAACGTGCACGCCGGGGGAAGTTTGTTCTCCTGCAGGGCAACCGGCACGATGACGCCGTCGAGGTAGGACCGGTGCGACCACAGGAACACCGCCGGGTGATCCTCCAGGGAACGCCGCATCGACTCGATCTGGGGTGAGTCGTAATCGATTCGGGGATCAAAGCCTCTGCTGAAGATGGCTCGGCCGACATTGGGAATCGAGTCGACCGAAAACCTGCTCCACCCGGTTGCGAGTTCGTTGAGCATGACTTCGGCCTTTTCGGCGCTGGCCCCGGGTATCCCGGCCATGCCGTCCACGAAACGCGAGGATGCCAATAACTCGTCGGTGATCAGTCGGGGCGACTTGTATTCCGGCCCGAGTAACCGCAACTCGATCCGCTCGATCGCCAAATCCGCCCGGCGCAGCACGAACTTGGCGAAGTCCTGCGGGGTGTCGCCGACGGTGTTCTCCCGCCACTGCTGGCGCAGTTCGGATACCTTGGCCGGCTCCCCGGCGACGATACGGGCGCGAGAGGGATCCTTGCGAAGGATGGCGCGCTGCAGCATCTCCGGCGGCCGGTAAGTATCTCGACCGGAGATCAGACCGACCAGCTTGACCCGGGTGGGCAGTCCGCCCGGTACCCAGAAAACCCGCACCGGTACGACAGTGCGGTCCTCGCCCGCATTGAGTTGTGCGACAAGCTCATTCACCACCAGTGGCGGAGCATCGTCGTGCGGCAGCCGCAGCACTTCCACCTTGGTGTCGGGGTGGGCCCGGCGTTGGGCCTGCAGCCAATCGTTGAGCAGGTCGAACTCGGCTTTCGACGAGACCGAGGCAAGCACCAGGGCGTCATCGGTCGTGCTGAAGTCGGCGAGATGGTCAGCGGCGCTCATCGACGGCCCTTCACTTCCGGGTGTTCGGTGTTGTCCTGCGCCTTCTTGGCGGGGGCTTTCTTGGCGGGAGCCTTTTTGGCTGCCACCTTCTTGGCGGGAGCCTTCTTGGCGGGGGCTTTCTTCGCAGGCGCCTTCTTGGCAGGCGCCTTCTTCGCGGGTGCCTTCTTGGCAGGTGCCTTCTTGGCAGGTGCCTTCTTGGCCGGCGCACTTCCGGTGTAGAGATCGGCGTCCGGCACCTTGCCGATCGGCCAGTTCTCGAGGGTGTCCACGTAGAGTTGGCGGACTTCTGCGATCCGGTCGACAAGATCGTCGAGTGTCCAGTCGTCGAGTGAAATCGGTGGGTACACAACAACATCCACAGTTCCCGGATGCAGGGTTGAGGAGTCCCGGGCCGACACCACCTCGGCGTTGCGGATCACGATCGGCACGATGGGCACACCGGCTGACATCGCAAGCCGGAACGGGCCCTTCTTGAATGGTCCGACCGATCTTGTGTCGAGTCGGGTGCCCTCCGGCGCGATGACCACCGACAGGCCCTTTCTGGCGAGTTCCTCGGCCTGCTTTAAGGATTCGACCGCGGCCTTGGGGTCCTCACGATCGATGAATACCGTATCGACCAGCTTGCCCAGCGTGCCCATGACGGGATCGTTCTGGAGTTCCTTCTTGCCGACGCCGGTCCAGTTGTCCTTGACCAATGCGCCCACGATCACCGGGTCGAAGTTGTTGCGGTGGTTGAAGATGAAGACCGCGGGGCGCTTCTTCTTGAGGTTCTCCTCGCCTATCACATTCAGGTCGACGCCGTTGATCGCCAACAGCAATTGCGGGAAGGCTGTGGTGAACACGTTGATACCGCGCCGCCGACTACCGGTCAGCAAGCCCCAGCCGATCGCCGAGTAGGCCGCGGGTACCACCGATCCCACGCCCAGCAGGCTGCGCACCTGGCCCAGGAGTCCGCCGCTGCCCCGGCTCTTGAATTCCAGGATCGGCCAGCCGCGCTTGCGTGCGACCTCCGCCATCTTGTCCCCGGGATTGGTTGGTCGCGGATTGCCCACCAGGTACATCAGGGCGACGTCCTCGTTGCCGTCGGCGTAGAAGTAGCTGTCCTGGAGGTCGATAGCGTGCTCGGCGGCGAACTCCTGCACCGCATCCGCCTTGCCCGAACCCCACAGGATCGGCCGGATCACCTTGCCGGTGAGCACTCCGTCGTCGTCGACCTCGAACCGGTTGGTGAGGATACTGGGGATACCGAGGTACCGGGCCACCGGTTCGACCTGGATCGTCAGAGCAGAGGAACTGAGCACCACCGTGTGCCCACGCTCCATGTGCGCGTTCACCAGATCGCGCATCTCGGGATAGATGCGCTTTTCGATCTTCTCGACGAACAGCCGCTCACCGATCTGCTGCAGGTCGCTGAGCGGCCGACCCCGCAACGCCTCGGTGGCCTTGCCGATGAGGCCCTCAAACTCCATCAATCCCAGTTGGTGGTTGAGTCCGGCAGCGATCATGGAGATCAGTTCGCCCACGCCCATATCGCGGTTGCGAAGCCGTTCGCGGGTGAGGATCACCGCGGTGAACCCCGCGACCAATGTGCCGTCGAGGTCGAAGAAGGCACCGATTTTGGGTCCGGGCGGGCTTGCTTTGACCTCGGCCACCGAACCCGGCAATCGCATGCTCCGGGATCCTGCGCTGTTCTCGTCGCTCATGCTTTGTCGCTCATGAATGGGCCACCGATCCGTTCACAGGTTGGGATTCTTCCGGATGATCGGGAAACGACGCCGGGACCACCCGGGGCCTGGGGTCCCCGGCAAGGGCGAGCACCTCGTCAAAACCTCGCCGCAGACACTGCGCGAAGAGTTCGGGGTGGGCGACCGCCGCTCGGTCGTAGCGGGCGGTGACGGTCGCATAGCCGCCGCGGGAGATCAACACAACCATCATCGCGACACCCGGAAGGGGGCCGATTCCGTACTGCCGCAACACCTTTGCTCCGGCGATGTAGGTATCTCCGGGGTAATTGGGCACATTGCTGGCCTGGACGTCGGAGGCGATGACCGAGCCGCTCACTGCCTGAAGCGCGGCATCGGGCAACAGGGCGAGCACCGGCGCGATGGCGCCGATCATGTCGATCGCCGCCTCTTCGCGGCGCTGGATCATCTGCTTGCGGATCTTCTGGATGCGCAACACCGGGTCGGCGACGCCGACCGGAGCAGCCAGGTTCACTCCGGCGAAACGATTTCCACCGGCCGGATCCGCCTCGGCTCGCAGGTTCACCGGGACGGCCATCGGCAGTGAGTTGATCGGTACACCGAGTGCCTCGTGATACAGCCGCAGTGCGGCGCACAATCCGGCCAGGTAGGCGTCGTTGATGGAACCCTCCGCGGCGCGGGCAGCGCGGTGCAGGTCACCGAGTCTCATATCGATGGCCTCGGTGCGGGTGGACAGACTGCGGCCGCGCAGCAGTGGCGAGGATTCGGCGGCCGGGCGCACCATCCGTCGTCCGGAGCGTGCGTAGTCGATCGCACCGAACACCGCCGAACCGGGACTGCTCACCATCCGCCCCAGAAGGCCCAGGCCGGCGGACACCGCGTCGGCGATGCCGCCGGCGATCACACCCGGGAGTTGATTGATGCCCTCCCGCATCAACTCATTGGGCGTGACGTCCTGCGGCACCGGCATCGGCGGGTCCGGCTTGGCCGGCGGGTTGCGCTCGAGGTCGTAGATCGCGGCGAACATGGTGGCCGCCCCGACTCCGTCGGTGATGGCGTGGCTGAGGTGGAGCATCGTGGCGGCCTTACCACCCTCGAGCCCCTCGACCAGGGTGGCGGTCCACAACGGCCTGGAGATGTCCAGCGGCGACTGCAGCATCACCTCGGCCAAATCGAGTACCTCCCGAAGCGTGCCGGGTTCGGGCACGCGGACCCGGCGCACGTGGAAATCGAGGTTGAAGTCGGGATCGACCACCCACCGCGCGGGTCCGGTGGGCAGCGTCGGCATGACGACCTTCTGGCGCAGGCGCAGTACTTTGCGGGAGGCATTGTCGAAACGAGTCTGAAGCAGGTCGAAGTCCGGTCCGGTATCGAGGATCTCCAGCGCCATGATGCCCGACCTCGTCCGCGGGTTGGCCTCACCGTGGTGCATCAGCAGGTCGAAGGCGCCGAGTTCGGACGGCAACCCGGAAGCATCCTCGGGGCCGCTCATCGAAACCTCCTCACCGATCCGGGCTGCCTCATCACGCTAGCCCGATCAGGGCGCTGACGTGGTGGATTACCGGTCCCGATGGGAACCCCGTGCGAGTCGACGCTCAGCCGGCCGAGCGGGCCGTCCGCCGCCTACCGCGTGCGGCCACGTGACGGCCGTAGATGATGCCGAGGAACGCCGCGACGGCCTCGGCCGCCATCTGGCAGCGCAGGGTGGCAATGGTGTCGAAGGCGTGGTGCGCATGGGGGATCTCGGCGTAGGACACGGTGCGGGCGCGGGCCTCGCGCAGTGCCCCGGCAAATGCTCGGGCCTGCGTGTGCGGAACCACATCGTCGTTCTCGCCGTGCAAGATGAAGAAGGGCGGGGCATTGCGATGCACCCGGAAAATCGGGGAGGCGTCCTCGAACAACTGACGGTTGTCATCGAATCGCCGCTGCATGACCAGATGTTCGAGCAGTGGCATCGTCAACGAGTGCAGGGACCCTTTGTCGGTGAGGTCGTAGAGCCCGTAGTGCGGCACGGCGGCCTGCACGCTGGTATCGGCATCCTCGAAGCCCGGCTGCAGACGGTCGTCGTCGGCGGTCAGTGCGGCCAGTGCGCTCAGGTGGCCGCCGGCCGAGCCGCCGGTGATCGCGATGAAATCCGGATCGCCGCCGTAGTCGGCGATATTTGCACGCACCCACGCGATCGCGCGCTTGACGTCGGTGATGTGGGCCGGCCACGCCGCGCCAGGGCTGCGGCTGTAGTTGATCGGCACGCAGATCCAGCCGAGTTCAACCATCCGGCTCATCAGCGGATACGCCTGTCCCCGTTTGTCATTGATCGACCAGCCGCCGCCGGGAACCTGGATAAGAACAGGTGCCCGTCGGCTATCGGGCAGATCCGGGCGACGCCAGATATCGAGTTTGTTGCGGCCACCCGGGCCGTAGGAGATGTTCGACGTCGTCGTCGAGTACCGGCGCCTGTCCCGCATTGCTGCCACCAAAGCGGCCAGGTTCGGATGGCGCGCGGTGTAGGGCTCCAGGGGGTGGTGAACAGCCGTCGGGTAGTCGTCACCGAACGTCTCGCGCAGGGAATCTTCAAGGACGGTGTCGGCCTGCTGCACGGCAAGTCCACGCGCCATACGCCGCAACGGTGAAGGAACAGCCGACAGCGCGTGTCCGGTGAGGACATGCGGGCCGAATTCGCTTGCCAACCACCCGAGTAGCCAGCCTGCAGCAGCGGGCGAACCGTGCAGTAACAAAGATCCGGTCTGATAAGCCCGGGCGCCGGTCTGAAAGCTCCTGGAGCACAATCCGGTGACCTCGTCGATCACGCTGCTCATGGCGGTCGGCTCCCTCGACATCGTTGTCTGGTCGTGCCCCCTGCGGACGTGACAGCCAAAGCGGTGCACGACGCTGACCAACAGTAACGAGTGCGGCTCGAAGTCAGGGGGATTTCGGGTCGTGCAGATCACCAAGACGAGCAGTTGCCGCAGGCCAAGCGAAGAAATTCAATGGTGCCGACACGGCGGTCGGGCTAGGCAAGGGGCCACTTGCTCCCCGGGATAGCCGATAGACTGATGTTCCGCATGCCTCCGTAGCTCAGTCGGATAGAGCGAGGGCCTTCTAATCCCTAGGTCGCAGGTTCGATTCCTGCCGGGGGCGCTTTTGTGATAGCGGCACCGCCACTACCCTCATGGTCGTGACTGAACTTGCCGACGGCTCGCATTCCGGCGACCTGACCGAAGAGGCGCGTTACTACGACTACGCATCGACGGCGAACCCTCTCTTTGCCGGTTTGATCCCTCCCGTTCCCTACCAATCCTTTTCGCCCGAGTTTTTTGAGCGGACTACTAGCGGGATTCTCCCGCTGGATGTGAGCGAGGAGATGAAGCTCCCCGGGCCGGCCACAAGTCCAGCGCTGCTGGCCAATTTCGTTCGGATCGTTAACGGCAGCGTCACCACCACCGCGCTGGCCACCAGCCAACTGTTCTTCGTATTTCAAGGCTCAGGGCGAACCGAAGCCTGCGGGCGAATCATTGAATGGAGTGAGGGCGACTTCATCGTTTTGCCCGCCCATGGTCACGCCGTTCACCACACGGAAGGTGAAGCGGGCATGTACTGGGTGCATGACGCACCCCTGCTCCGGTACCTCGGCGTTACTGCCACGGAAGAACGCTTCAAGCCCACTGTCTTCCAGCACTCCAAGGCCGAAGCCAAACTCGAGCAAATCGTCAGCGACCCCGTAGCCGGTCACGCGAATCGGGTCAGCGTTCTGCTCGCGAACTCCAATTTCCCCCAGACCCGAACCATCACCCATACCCTGTGGGCGATGTTCGGGCTCCTACCCAAGGATGCGGTTCAGTATCCCCACCGCCACGAGTCCGTCGCGCTGGACTTCGTCATCAGTTGCAAGCCGGGCTGCTACACCATGATCGGCACCGAACTGGGGCCGGACGGCATGATCAGTAACGGCCACCGCGAGGACTGGAAACCGGGCGCTTCATTCATCACCCCCGCCGGTTACTGGCACTCCCATCACAACGAGTCAGGAGAGGACGCCCACGTCCTCCCAATCCAGGACGCCGGCCTGCACACCTACCTGCGGACACTCGACATCCTCTATAGCCACCCCGACCACGATCGGATGTCACACATTTCCCAGAAACCCTGAGGATGAAGGTCCACCGGCCTGCCGCGCTGGGGTCTGCAGAGCCGGGAACATGACTGACAGGTACTCCTCATCGATGTAGTCAAACGCCATGTCCTCCACCGACATGAAGTGACGAACCCGATTGAAGAAGTCATTGATTTCGCGATTTAACGCATCTCTGGCGGGATCAGTCGCGTCCGGCGCGAGGGCAACGGTCAACTGCAGAGCGAAATTCCGGAAGAGAACACGGTGAGCACTCTTCGCGATGTCTTCCGGAGCGAGCAGGCGCAATTCGGACAGACTCGCCCTGGTGTACGCACCGGACTCATCAAGCACGCCCGTGTTGCGGAACAGCTGATAGAGAATCGACCCTCGATCCCCGGAGGTATCGATGGACGGATCGATCGCCCTCGCAGCCACAGCGAGTTCAGTGTCAGTTTGTGCAGTCAACAGGCTGGTGGCCGCTGGACCCCATCGCCGCGCGATCCGATCGACCGCCGGATCCATCATCGATTGATCGGCTAGTGAGGCGATGAATCCGATCGCGCCCTCACGTACCTTCTCCCGCAGATTCCGGACCCGATCAACTTCGGAGCTGATTTCTAAGTTCTTTCTCGACGCCCAGTACGTGACGAGGCCGCCGACAATCGTGCCCGACAGGCTTGCCGAAGCAGTGATAGCCGGGATGAACCAGGCCGAGTTGCCAATAATCGAGAAACCCCCTCAGCATCGATTTTCGAGAAACTCAGAATGAAAGATTGGAGGCGAGAGAATCGTGGCTGCCCTCGTAACCCGATGGCGGGCTTAGCTTGGCTATGGCCGGTGGATTGGAGTTGAAGCGTCGCCTGCTTGTTTCGATATAGGGCTGCGCTTCAATCGCCCAGTTCGCTATCCCCATCACGGGTTCGGTGAAGCCGACCCCCAGCGTGGTTAGCTCGTACTCGATGCGAGGTGGGACTCCCGGGTAAGCCGAGCGACTGACCAGCCCGTCTCGTTCGAGTTTGCGCAGAGTGACGGTCAGCATTCGATGCGAGATGCCCACGACAGCACGTTGGATCGCGTTGAAGCGCATCGGCCCGGAGCTGAGACACAGGATGACCATGAGAGTCCACTTGTCGCCCAGTTGGCTCAGGATGTCTCGGACGATGCGGCATTCGGAGCTGCTGCCTGCCGCTACGCGCGGGCCGTCGGGGGTGTGAGTCGTGGCGCAGTTATCGGTGGCCGACAGGGTTCGGGTCATCACGGTTACCTCCTAGTCGGTCACGCACTTTGAGGTGCGTTCTTGCGGGGAACGCGCCCCTGGGGAAGCATCGGCACTGGTTACCGGAAGTGCGTAACAGCTTCTTTCTACTCCAAGCAAGGGATAGTCCGTGGCGGCATTCACCGAACAGGAATTGGCCTACCTCAGGGGCCAGCCATTGATGCGGTTCGCGTCAGCCTCTCCGACCGGCTTGCCTGACGTGGCCACCGTGGCGTTCTCCGTAGATGGGGATGACATCCTCACGGCCGGTTTCGACATCGCCAGGACCGTGCGTTACCGCAACATCACAGCCAATCCCCGCGTCGCGGTAGTCGTCGACGACCTCGCCGCAGTCGAACCCTGGACTCCCAGAGGCATCAAGATTCGCGGCATATCCCGGATCGAAGTGGACATCGCTGGACAGAGATTTCGTATCACTCCCCAGGTTGTTTGGAGTTGGGGGATCAACGAGATCACCGAGGGGATTCCGAAGATGGAACGAAGGACCGTCGAACCATGACTGAAACCCCATTCGACTTCACGGCCATGCAGGCGCAAGGCAATACGGCAGGCATTCCGGTTCTGTACGTCCTGATCATGACCCCGCTGCCGCTCACATCGGACACCGCGGCCCAGACACCGCCCGATGAACCGACACCCGTGGAGAATCACTATGCCTACATGCATCAGATGATCGAGAAAGGAAAGATATTGATCATCGGCCCGTGCATTGGCGAGCCGAGTATTTCGGGCGAAGCCCCCGTTCCACCCGGAATCGGCATCCTGCACGTGACATCACGCGAAGAAGCCGAAGAGATCGCGTACAACGAGCCGTTCCACGCTATGGGCTGGCGACGCAACACCGTGATGGCGTGGACACCGAAGTTTGGCACGCTCGTCGAGTCACTCCGGGACTTCACCACAACCGGAAGTCGGTGAGCCGACTTCTTGCTGGCCGGATCGCCGCGGTCAGGAGTGCCCGGCGCGTTACAAACCGTTCGTAGCGACGGTGCCGCTCGTGAGTCGGATGTGCACCCACCGCCACAACGGCCCTGCGACATATCCGGGGCGATACGCTGCCCCCGTGCCATACCCGTCGTCGGAGTCGTGATGAGCCCTCAGCCCACGCCCGCAGACCAGTTCGCCGACATCGTGATCATCACCGGGCTGGCCAAGGAACTCGAGTGGTTCAGCAAGACCATCGGAGTCCGATTCACCCGAACAGCACGCCAGGGAACCTCGTATCTGCGCGGCGTCCACAGGGTCGGGGACCGCGAGATTTCCATCGTGGCCGTCCGACAACTCGACAAAGGGCTGACGTCAGCCGCGGTCACAACCACCAAGGCCATCTGCCTCTGGCAGCCATCCGTGGTCGTGATGACCGGAATCTGCGCGGGCGTGGAGCAATCCGTCGCGCTGGGCGACCTAGTGGTGGCGACCCAGTGCTTCGAACATTCCAGCGGGCAGTTGGTCGACGGTGAAATTGTCCCCCTGCAGAACAGGATCTCCCTTGAGCCCTGGTTTCTGGACTACCTGATGTCGATCAGTGATTCCCCGGCATGCCCGACGACCGTCCAAGGCGGCTACCCCGGCCCACTCGCCAAGGACTTCGCCATGCGAATCCACTACGGCCCCATGGCGTGTGGACCTCTGGTGGTCAAAGATCCCAAGTACATGACCAAGTTGCGTTCCCACGAACACTCACTTCTCGCCGTGGACATGGAGTCCTACGGTGTCGCCTTGGCAGCATCGATGTGCAGCACGCCTGCACGAACAGTCCATGCCGTGATCGTTAAGGGAGTCGTCGACTTCGCCGATGGCGCTAAGAATGACGACTGGCACGACTATGCGGCCTACGCCAGTGCGGCCTACGCCCGTCACATTCTGGAGATCACCTATCACCGGCCGGTGGCCTTCGCCCAGATCACCCGCATGCGCGCAGACGACCAGCCCTGAGTACTCCAGGGCATGAATATCACCCTGCCGCGGGCTCCAGTCGGGGTGCTGCCACCGGCCCCATGGGTACAGCTTCCGGTGTGGCCGTTGTGGGCGGCTGCGGCGGTGGGGTTGTGTAGACGGTGACGGTGTCCGCCGAATTCGGAAAGTTGCCGATGGCTCCGCAGCCCACCGCGAACGCGATGACCGAAATTGCGATGACGACGCCACAAATCAGACGGCCAACCATTGCGTGCCTCCCCAGGACTCGACGTCAGGTCGGCGCGGGGTCTGGGCGGCGATAGAACAGTTCCAATGCTGCCCCTGGTGGGTTGCGACAGCAATAGACCGTAAGAGCGAATCCAGGCCTAATCCCCCGGTTCAGAACCAGTCGGGGCGCATCTCCAAGGTGGTGCGGTCGAGTGCCTCGAGGAGCAGCAACTGCGGCGCTGTCCGCGGCAGTTCGTAGGCGAAGAAGTACCGCGCGGCCTGACGCTTTCCGGCGTAGAAGGCACCAGGGTTGTCGCCGGCGGCTAGGAACTGTTCGAGCCACATCCAGGCGATCACGATGTGTCCGAACGCCTCGAGGTAGATGGCGCTGTTGGCCATCGCCGCCTCAACATCCCCCGCGGCGAACATCGACATCGTCACGGCGACCAGTCTCTGCCATGACGAATCAAGCTGCGCAGCGAGCGTGGCCGACTCGCCACCAACAGTATTCGCAGCAACCACCGTCTTCGAGATCGCGCCGCCCAGTGCAGTCAAGCTGGCGCCGCCACGTTGAGTCACCTTGCGCCCCAATAGATCCAGACTCTGGATTCCGTGCGTGCCCTCATGAATGGGGTTGAGCCGATTATCGCGATAGTGCTGTTCGACGTCGTACTCGCGGGTGTAGCCGTAACCGCCGTATACCTGAATAGCCAGACTGTTGGCTTCCAGGCACCACTGCGACGGCCAACTCTTGGCGATCGGCGTCAAGATATCCAGCAGCAGTCCCAATTCATCGCGTTCGTCATCGGAGTCCGCGCTGTCCTGCCAGTCGACGATTCGGGCGCAATACAGGGCAAGCGCCAGTGCACCTTCGGCGTAAGACTTCTGCGCTAACAACATTCGCTTCACATCGGCATGCTCGATGATCGGCACCTGCGGCGTCGTCGGATCCTTACTGGTGATCGGCCTGCCCTGTGGCCGTTCCCGGGCGTATTCCAGCGACTTGAGATACCCGGTGTACCCCAACGCCACCGCTCCCATCCCGACGCCGAGGCGAGCCTCGTTCATCATGTGGAACATGTAGACGATGCCGCGGTGCTGTTCTCCGACCAGATATCCGGTCGCGCCGTTGAAGTTGAGCACGGTGTTGGTGATACCCCGTTGCCCCATCTTGTGATTGAGGCCGGAAATCGACACGTCGTTGCGCGCTCCGATGGACCCGTCGGCGTCAACAAGGAACTTCGGCACGATGAACAGGGATATGCCTTTGGTTCCGGGCGAACCGCCGGGAATCTTCGCGAGCACCAGATGCACGATGTTGTCCGACATTTCGTGCTCGGCTCCGGAGATCCACATCTTGGATCCGAACAGCCGGTAGGTGCCGTCGCCGCTGGGCTCGGCCCGGGTCGTGATGTCCGCGAGCGACGATCCCGCCGCAGGCTCCGATAGCGCCATGGTGCCGGTGAACCGACCGGCGAGCATGGGCTTGACGAAGGTCTCGATCTGCTCCGGGGTGCCGAACTTGGCCAGCAGATTGGCGTTGGCGATGGTCAGCATCAGATAGCCGGATGTGCTGATGTTGGCGGCCGATAACCAGGCGAAGCCGGCTTGGGCGATGGTCGCGGGTAG
>Ga0194041_10000162_pt1 | contig 25773 bp, 9 predicted proteins | sample JunL449m_MetaG_FD_160082 | JGI IMG/M metagenome (GOLD analysis project Ga0194041, IMG submission 160082) | Anoxic zone freshwater microbial communities from boreal shield lake in IISD Experimental Lakes Area, Ontario, Canada - Jun2016-L442-9m | ecosystem: Environmental > Aquatic > Freshwater >...
GCCAATCCCACCTCAGCCACCACGGCCTCCTTTAAATACTCCGACACCCAGTCCGGCGTGACGTATGCCTGCTCCCTCGACGGCGTCGCCTATGCCACCTGTGCAGCCACAGGAGTCAGCTACACCGGCCTCGCGCTCGGGACACACACCTTCGGCGTCGAGGCCAAGACCGCTACCTCCGCCTACAGCACCCCCACCACCACCTCGTGGACCATCACCCCCGGCCCGGCCGCCCAACTGATCATCTCCACCCAGCCGAGTTCGACCGCCACCGACGGTGTGGCCCTGGCCACCCAGCCGGTGGTCGCCGTCCAGGACGCCAACGGAAACACCATCACCGGTTCCGGACCGGCTGTCACGCTGGCCATCTCCAGTGGCACCGGAACGCTGGCGTGCACGACCAACCCGGTCACCGCCGCATCGGGCATCGCCACGTTTGCCGGGTGCTCCATCACCGGAACCGTGGGTGCCTTCACCCTGGTGGCCACATCGACCGGTCTGACCAGTGCCACCACCTCTGGGATCACACTGGCCTCGGGAGCCGCCACCAAGCTGGTCGTCACCACGCAGCCGGCGGGAGCCGTTAACGGTGTCGCCTTGACCACGCAGCCGACCGTCTCGGTTCAGGACGTCGGTGGGAACACGGTGGCTTCTTCGGCCCATGTCACCCTGGCCATCGCCAGCGGCACGGGAACGCTGGCATGCACGACCAACCCGGTCACCGCCGCATCGGGCATCGCCACCTTTGCCAACTGCTCGATCACCGGAACAGCGGGCACATTCACGCTGATCGCCTCGGCTGCTGGGCTCACCTCGGCGACCACGAGTTCGATCACCCTGGCTGCTGGCCCAGTTGCCGGTCTGATCTTCACTAGTCAGCCCACCGCCGCAACCAACGGAATCGCCTTTTCGCCGCAGCCAGTGGTGGATGTGGTTGATGCCAACGGCAACCGGGTAACCACTTCCACAGCCGCGATCACCCTGGCCATCGCCAGCGGATCGGGCACGCTCACCTGCACCACCAACCCGGTCGCCGCCGTCAGTGGCACGGCCCGGTTCTCGGGCTGCAAGATCACCGGCCTGGCCGGTAGTTATACCTTGGCTGTCTCGAGCCCTGGGATCGCCGGCGCCACTAACGCCCCGGCCAGCCTCGTACTGTCCGCCGGGGCCGGCACCAAGTTGGCCTTCGCCACCCAGCCGGCGGGAGCCGCAAGTGCTGCTCCCTTCACCACCCAGCCGGTCGTCACCGTCCAGGACGCCAGCGGCAACACCGCCACGACCTCGGTGGCCTCGATCACCCTGACGGCCTCGGCCGGCACGCTCACCTGCGCCACCAACCCCCGGGCTGCGGTCAATGGGATCGTCGCCTTCAGCGGCTGCACGGTGACCGGAATCATCGGCTCCTACTCGCTGACGGCCAATGCCACCGGACTCACCCCGGCAACCTCGACGAGCTTCGTGCTGTCGGCAGGGGTTGCTACCAAGCTCGTCGTCACCGCCCAGCCATCTGGGGCGATCAACGGTACGGCCCTGACCTCGCAGCCGAGTGTCACGGTCCAGGACTCAGCAGGCAACACGGCCACGACCTCGGCGGCGTCGGTCACCCTGGCTGTGGCCAGCGGCACCGGCACGCTGGCCTGCACCACAAACCCGGCATCCGCAGCATTGGGCATCGCCACTTTCACCGACTGCACCATCACCGGCACGACGGGCAGTTACACGCTCAGCGCGTCCTCGGGTTCGCTCACTGGTGCGACGACGACGGCATTCGTTGTCAGCCCAGGCGCTCCGTCCAAGATCGCCGTCACTACCCAGCCCGCCGGTGCCTTCACCGGTATCGCACTTACCACCCAGCCCAAGTTCACGGTCCAGGACGTCAGCGGCAACACGGTGACTACCGCAACCGGACCGATCACCTTGGCTGTGGCCAGCGGCACCGGCACGCTGTCGCTGTGCACGGCGAACCCGGTGACCCCGGTCAGCGGTGTGGCAACTTTTGCCGCCTGTGCCGTCACCGGTCCGGCCGGTGACATCACCCTGAGTGCGGTGGCCTCCGGTCTGACCACGGCCACCTCGGCATCGTTCACGGTGGCCGTTCCTCCGACACTCACGATCACCTCGTCACCGACTGATCCGACTACATCGACGACGGCATCGTTCAAGTACTCGAGCACGATGTCCGGCGTCGCCAACTTCTGCTCGATCGATGGAGCGGACTTCATCGCATGCGGAGCCAAGGCCCAGAGCTACACCGCCCTCGCTCTCGGAGCCCACACCTTCGCCGTCAAGTCCTCCTACAAGACATCGGGCTTCGGTCTTGCGGCCACCTACTCGTGGACGATCTACACGCTGGCCACCGCTATCGCGACCTCGGCAGGCACTCCGCAGTACGTGGTGATCGGCAGCACCTTCGCCAAGGCGCTGGCGGCCAAGGTCACCGGCACTAGTGGTGCCGGGGTGGGCAGCGTAAAGGTGACCTTCACCGCTCCATCCTCTGGACCGTCAGGAACGTTCGCCACGTGTGCTGGCGGCAATCCGACGCCGAACACGTGCATCGTGACGTCCACGGCAGGGGGTAACGCCACGGCATCCGCCCTGACTGCCAACTCGATCCCCGGATCCTTCTCGGTGAAGGCGACGGTCGATGGCGTGGCCACGCCGGCCACCTTTGCGTTGATCGGCAGTGCCAACTTCACCATGTCCGGAGCGACTAACGGTCTTCTCGAGCCCGGAACGTCACAGGGGATCGATGTGTCGATCACCAACCCCAACCCATCACCGATCACGGTGTCGTCCGTCACGGTGACGATGACCACGGATGCAGGATCCTGCCCTGTCGCCACCAACTTCGCCATCGTCCATGGGTTGATCACTAACGCCACCATTCCGGCCAACTCCACCAAGTCGTTGTCGGAGTTGGGCATGGCCAAGGCCAACTGGCCGACGGTGTCGATGCTCGAGACCAATGCGAACCAAGACGGTTGCAAGGGTGCCAAGCTCACCTTTGCCTTCACGGGGGTGGCTGCAGGATGACCCGTCGAATCGCACTGATCGCAGCGTCGATCCTGCTCGCCCTCGGGATCTCGAGCGGGGCGGCCTACGCCTACTACGTCTCCACCGGGACCGGAGGCAACACCGCCACTGTCGGAACACTCCAGGTCGTGTCCGGTGACGCCATCACCACGCAGACTCCTGACACCTTGCTGCAGCCCGGCGACTCGGGCGAGGCCATCGTCAGTATCCACAACCCCAACAACTACCCGGTCACCGTGACCGATGTGGCCCAGGCCGGGGCGATCTCAGTATCGGGCGGTAATGGCTGCACCGAGTCCAATTCCGGCATCACCTTTACGGCCCAGGCCGGGCTGAGCGTCTCGGTGGCCGCATCGTCCACGCAGCTGGTTCACCTGCCGGGCTCGGTGTCCATGGCCTCGTCCTCGGCTGATGGATGCCAGGGCGCCACATTCGATGTCCCGGTCAGCGTGGCGGTGCAGTCATGAGGGGAAGGCACTCGATGAAGCAGTCGTATCGGGGCATCGTGGTCCGCCCCGCCCAGGCGCTGCTGGCCGTCTTCGCCGTCATCTTCGGTATCGGGCTCCTGAGCGCCGGTGCTGCCTTTGGTGCATGGGTGGCCACCGATGGTGCCGCTCCGGCCCAGACCAGGGCGGCATCGCTGTCCGCACCGGTCGACACCACGGCGACGGCCACCTCGGGTACGTCGATCACCGTCGGGTGGACGTTGCCGGCCGCACAGTTGGTGGGCGCACAGTACGTGGTGACCCGCACCAACGGTCCGGACAGCCCAGTTGTGGTCTGCACCGTGGAATCCTCGGTCGCATCGTGCGCCGACACCGGCCTGGTGGCACTGACCGACTACACCTACACGGTGGTCGCGTCCCTGGGAGCCAACTGGCACTCGGCCGCCGGCACCGCATCGGCCTCGACAGTTCCGACCTTCTCCCTCGCGCTCGAAGCAGGACCGTACGTCGCTGGTGCCCCGGTGACGGTGACGTCATTGACCGCCGTATTCGGCGGCTCCACCGACATCGGCTACAGCGGTACCAAGACCATCAACTGGACCGGGCTCGGTGACGGACCGTCCGGCCAGAGCCCGTCGTACCCGTCCTCGTCGGTGACCTTCGTCGACGGTGTGGCCACGCCAGGCAGCTTCACCACGTTCTCAGCTGGCCCGACCACTCTGGGCGCCACCGACGCATCGTTCTCGTCGGCCACCGGCTCAGCCCCCTTGACTCTGAACCCTGGTGCAGCCACCAAGATGGCTGTCACCACCCAGCCGACCAGTGCTGTTGACGGCGTCGCCTTCACCACCCAGCCGGTCGTGACCATCCAAGATGCCAACGGGAATACGGTCACCGACTCGAACGCAAGTGTCACCTTGGCCGTGGCCTCCGGATCGGGCACACTCGCCTGCACCTCCAACCCGGTGCAGGCAGCAATCGGTGTCGCCACCTTTGACGGCTGTGCCCTCACCGGCACCCTTGGCGACTACACGCTGACTGCGTCGGCCACCGATCTCACCGATGCCGACACCTCCAACATTGCGCTGGCGATTGGTGTGGCAGCTCAGGTGGTCGTGAACACCATGGTTGACTCCACCGACGGTGCGACATTGGCGACCCAGCCAGTCGCCACGATCGAGGACATCGGTGGAAACACCGTGACCTCCGCCACCGACGCTGTGACGCTGCATGCGTCGTCAGGCACCCTCTCGTGTGACCAGAACCCGGTGGACGCAGTCGCCGGTGTGGCGACGTTCGCTGGTTGTTCGCTCACCGGCCAGACCGGCGCGCACACCCTGTCGGCCAGCGTCGAAGGTCTACCGGCCGGAGACTCCAACAGCTTCGTCCTCATGACCGGACCGGCCACTCAGTTGGCTGTCACCACCCAGCCTGATGGTGCAGCAAATGGCGCGGCCTTCACCACCCAGCCCGTCATCACCATCGAGGATGTGGGCGGCAACACCGTCACCGACTCGAGCGCAAGTGTCACTCTGGCATCCTCGGCCGGCTCCCTGGCCTGCACCGACAACCCCGTGATCGCATCCAATGGAATCGCTTCGTTCGACGGCTGCTCGCTCACCGGGATCATCGGCGAGTACACGCTGACCGCATCAGCCACCGATCTGACCAGTGCCACCACCGACTCGTTCGTCCTCGCCCACGGTGCGGCCGCCAAGCTCGCAGTGTCCGTTCAGCCCAACGGTGCCGCCAACGCAGCCGCCTTCACCACCCAGCCGGTCGTCACTGTCCAAGATGTCAGTGGCAACACCATCACCGACTCGAGCGCAAGCGTCAGCCTGGCCGTGGACTCCGGTTCGGGCACGATGGCCTGCACCGACATCTCGGTCACCGCCACCAACGGCATCGCTTCCTTCGACGGCTGTGCCATCACCGGCACCATCGGTAACTACACGCTGACTGCCACCAGTGGCAGCCTCACCAGTGCCACCACTGACTCGTTCACTCTCGGTTTCGGTGCCGCCAGTCACCTGGCCGTCACCACTCAGCCCGGTGGTGCCGCCAACGCAGCTGCCTTCACCACCCAGCCGGCGATCACCGTGCTCGACTCGGCCAGCAACACTGTCACCGACTCGAGTGACTCGGTCACTCTGGCCCTGGCTACCGGATCAGGCACCCTGGCCTGCACCAATACCTCGGTCAATGCCACCAACGGAGTCGCCACCTTTGCTGGCTGCAAGATCACCGGAACGATCGGCGACTACACGCTGACTGCTTCGGCTTTCGATCTCACCAGTGCCACCACTGACTCGTTCACCCTCGGCTTCGGTGCCGCCAGTCACCTGGCCGTCACCACTCAGCCCGGTGGTGCCGCCAACGCAGCTGCCTTCACGACCCAGCCGGCGATCACCGTGCTCGACTCGGCCGGCAACACCGTCACCGACTCGAGCGCCAACGTCTCCCTGGCCGTGGCTACCGGATCCGGCACGTTGGCCTGCACTGACATCTCGGTCACCGCCACCAACGGCATCGCCACCTTTGCTGGCTGCAAGATCACCGGCACTGTCGGTAGCTACACACTGACCGCCACCAGCGGCAGCCTGGCTAGTGCCACTACCGACTCGTTTACCCTCGGCTTCGGTGCCGCCACCAAGCTGGCCGTCACCACCCAGCCCAACGGTGCCGCCAACGGTGCTGCCTTCACCACCCAGCCGGTCGTCACCGTCCAGGACGCCAGCGGCAACACCGTCACCGACTCGAGCGCCAACGTCACTCTGGCCGTGGTCTCCGGTGACGGCACGATGGCCTGCACCGATGGCTCCGTCATCGCCACCAATGGCATCGCCACCTTCGACGGCTGTGCCATCACCGGCACCATCGGTAACTACACGCTGACTGCGTCGGCCGCCGATCTCACCAGCGCCACTACTGACTCGTTCATCCTTGGCTTCGGTGCCGCCACTCACCTGGCCGTCACCACCCAGCCTTCTGGGGCCGCAAACGCAGCCGCCTTCACCACTCAGCCGGTCATCACCGTCCTCGACTCATCCGGCAACGTCGTCACCGACTCGAGTGACTCGGTCACCCTGGCGTCCTCGGCTGGCACGTTTGCCTGCACTAGCAACCCAGTGAACGCCACCAACGGCATCGCCACCTTTGCTGGCTGCAAGATCACCGGCACCGTCGGTGACTACACGCTGCTTGCCACCGCCAGCAGCCTCAACGGTGCCACTACCGACTCGTTCTCCCTCGGCTTCGGTGCCGCCACTCACCTGGCCGTCACCACTCAGCCCAATGGTGCCGCCAATGGTGTGGCCCTGACCACCCAGCCGGTCATCACCGTGCTCGACTCGGCCGGTAACACCGTCACCGACTCGAGCGCCAACGTCACCCTGGCCGTGGCTACCGGATCAGGCACGTTGGCCTGCACCGATGCCTCGGTCACCCCCACCAACGGCATCGCCACCTTTGCTGGCTGCAAGATCACCGGCACTGTCGGTAGCTACACGCTGACCGCCACCAGCGGCAGCCTGGCTAGTGCCACTACCGACTCGTTCACGCTCGGCTTCGGTGCCGCCACCAAGCTGGCCGTCACCACCCAGCCTTCTGGGGCCGCCAACGGTGTGGCCCTGACCACCCAGCCGGTCGTCACTGTCCAAGATGCCAGTGGAAACACTGTCACCGACTCGAGCGCAAGCGTCACTCTGGCTGTGGACTCCGGTGACGGCACCCTGGCCTGCACCGATGGCTCGGTCACCGCCACCAATGGCATCGCCACCTTTGCTGGCTGTGCCATCACCGGCACCATCGGTAACTACACGCTGACTGCTTCGGCTACTGATCTCACCAGCGCCACTACCTCGAGCTTCAACCTCACCTACGGTGCCGCCGCCAAGTTGGCCGTCACCACTCAGCCTTCTGGGGCCGTCAACGGCGTTGCCTTCACCACCCAGCCGGTCATCACCGTGCTCGACTCGTCCGGCAACGTTGTCACCGACTTGAGTGACTCGGTCACCCTGGCCTCCTCGGCCGGCACGCTTGCCTGCACCGGCAATCCAGTGAATGCCACCAACGGCATCGCCACCTTTGCTGGCTGCAAGATCACCGGCACCATCGGTAACTACACGCTGCTTGCCACCAGCGGCAGCCTTACGAGTGCCACCACCAACTCGTTCACCCTGACCTTTGGGTCGGCCAACAGGCTGAACGTCACCACCCAGCCAGCCGGTGCCGCCAACGGGGTGGCCTTCACCACCCAGCCGGTCGTCACTATCGAAGACGCCAGCGGCAACACCGTCACTGGCTCGAGCGCAAGTGTCACCCTGGCCGTGGCTACCGGATCAGGCTCGCTTGCCTGCACTGACATCTCGGTCACCGCCACCAACGGCATCGCCACCTTTGCTGGCTGCAAGATAACTGGCACCGTCGGTAGCTACACGCTGACCGCCACCAGCGGCAGCCTGGCTAGTGCCACTACCGACTCGTTCACTCTCGCCCACGGTTCGGCCACCAAGATGGCCTTCACCACCCAGCCCGGTGGTGCCGCCAACGGGGTGGCCTTCACTACTCAGCCGGTGGTCACTGTCCAGGACGCCAGTGGCAATACCGTCACGGGCTCGAGCGCAAGTGTCTCCCTGGCCTCCTCGGCCGGCACCTTGGCCTGCACCGGCAATCCAGTCAATGCCACCAACGGCGTCGCCACCTTCAGAGGATGTTCGCTCACTGGGATCATCGGCCTCTACACGCTGACCGCCACCAGCGGCGGTCTTACCGGCGCCACCACCAACTCGATCACCCTCACCTATGGGGCCGCTGCCAAACTGATGGTCACCGTTCAGCCTTCTGGTGCGGTCAACGGTGAAGCCTTCACCACCCAGCCCGTTGTCACCGTCCTCGACTCGGCCAACAACATCGTCACCGACTCAAATGCCCAGGTCACCCTGGCCGTGGCCTCGGGCACCGGCAGCATGGACTGCACGAACACAGGTGGCCTGACCGCTACAGCATCCAACGGCATCGCCACCTTCATCGGCTGCTCGCTGAGCGGCACGGTCGGCAACTTCACCCTGGTCGCATCGAGCGGCAGCCTGACCAGCGCCACGACTTCGAGCTTCTCGCTCACAGCCGCCGCCCCAGGAACACCTGGGATTTCTGCCGCTGTGTCCTCAGGTTCTTCCCCTATTTGGGTCGATAGAGAGACAGTGACCCTCACTGACTCGCTCGACAACGCCGGGGTGGCATCTGTGGCCTACTACTCGTGCCCGGCTTCGGCTGGCTCGTGCACGTCGAATACGCCGTGGAGCCTGATCGGTTCGTCCTCGACCGGACCTGACTGGTCGGTCTCCTGGACCAGCCTGCCAGCCGACGGGACCTATCGAGTGGTGGCTGTGGCCACCGGTGCCAACGCAACCGTGAGTGCCCCATCGTCCGCCGTCCAGATTGGGATCGATTCGAACGGGCCGACCGTGGCAGCGCCTTCGGTGGCTGCTGCTCACACTTCGGGCAGCAGCCCGCTCACCGTCAGCAACGAGGACCTCACGCTGACGGATACATCAGTGAGTGACACGGGATCGGGCGTCAAGTCGGTGTCCTACTACTACTGCGCCGGCGCATCGGGTGCCTGCTCGGCCACATTGATCGGGACTTCGACGACGGCCAGCGGCAACTACTCCGTTACCTGGGCCGCTCCGCTTCCGGCTGATGGCGCCTATCGGATCCAGGCCGTCGCCTCTGACAACGTCACCAACTCCACGACCTCCTCCTCAACACCGATCAACGTGGACAGTGGTGCTCCGACCGTGTCCAAGCCGATCGTGAACGGATTCCAGTGATGAGAACTCCCCGCGATGCAGCTGCGACGAACGAATCAGTGACACCTCGCAAGGGATGGTCTCGTCGTGTAGTGGTGGCGCTGGCGGCCACGCTGGCGGCGATCACCGGCGTGACGGTCGTCGGTGTCACGGCGGCATCGGCCTCGAGTGTGTCCAGCGTGGGGTTCTCCGGTTCGTCGCTGGTGGCCGGGGCGAGTTCCAACTGGACGGTCTCCTTCACTCCGGCGACCAGCGGGAGTTCATTCAACAACAGAACCGTCACGGTGGTGTTCCCCTCCACATTCACCGTGCCAGCTACTCCGACGGTTGGTACGTTCAGCGGCCTCGGCAGTGGATGTACTACCAGTGCATCGGCCACCGGAACGACGGTGACCATCACGGAGAATCCATTCAACAGAACGTGTTACTCGCAAGGGACCGCGCAGTCATTTGTAGTCAATGGCATCACCAACTCCAGCACCCCGGGTGCGATTGCCGCCTCATCGTTCAGCGTGGCCACTCAGGACGACACAACCGCAGTCAACCCTTCCTCGGGGCAAACCCTCACCGCCACGGCCGCCTCGAGTGGCCAGGGCACCATGACGGCCACGACGGCATCCGTGGTGGCAGGTTCGACCACCAACATCCTCCAGTACACCTTCACCGCACCCGCGGCCAACACCTTCGCCTCGGGCTCGTCGATCACCCTGACGGTGCCCACCGGATGGACAGCGCCCACCACGACCAATACGACGACGACCACAGGAACCTGCACACCGGGAACGTTGGCAACCAGCGGTCAGGTCATCACCGTTCCTCAGACCTGCGCATATGGCACCAGCTTCACCATCAACTATGGCAAGACCGGTAGTACGGTCACCGCCCCAACCACCGCTGGTTCGGCCACGTTTACAGCTCAGTCCAAGAACGGAACAGGTGGGACGCTCACCAGTTTGACCGCGGGCAGCCCGACCGAGACCATCACTGCTGGTAACGCCAGCAAGGTCGCCTACACATCCTCGCCTCCGTCCACCATCGTTGCCGGCTCTACTTTCACCGCCACGGCGGCACTACAGGACACCTACTCCAATACGCTGACTTCCGACTCGACGAGCACGGTGAGTCTGACCTCGAGCGGTGGGTTCTCCTGCACGACCGCGCCCACCACATTTACCAGCGGTGTAGCTACCTACTCGGGCTGTTCTTTCACCACGGCCAGTGCCAGCCCGTATGCAGTGACGGCAGCCTCCGCTGGAAAAGCCTCGGCGGCAGTCGGTACCACGGTGACGGCTGCTTCCGCCAACAAGCTGGTCATCACCTCGACTGCGGTCTCGGGTGTCGCGGGTACCACGGCCAATATCGGGCCCATGACCGTCCAAGAGCAGGACAGCTACGGCAATCCGACCACCGCGGCCGCAACGGTCACCCTGACCTCCAACTCGTCGGGCACCACCAAGTTTGCCGCCACATCGGGTGGCACGGCCATCACCACAGTGTCGATCGCCACCGGATTCTCGACCGCCACCTTCTACTATGGCGACACCAAGTCGGGCAGCCCGACAATCACGGCGGCAGCCACCGGACTGACCTCAGGGAGCCAGGCCGAGACGATCACCTCTGGCACGGCTTCCAAGCTGATCGTGACCACCCAGCCGGTCGGTGGGGTCATCGAGGGCACCGCCTTCGCCACCCAACCGTCCGTGTCAGTGACAGACGCCAACGGTAACGTCGTCACTTCGGATGCCTCCAACGTGGTCCTGGCCATCTCGAGCTACTCGGCTAGCAACGGCGGCACCACTCAGGGCACACTGGCCTGTACCGGAGGCCTCACCAAGGCCGCCGCGTCCGGTGTGGCCACGTTTGCCGGCTGCAACATCACTGGAACGGCCGGTGCTGGCTCCTACGTGCTGTCCGCCACCGATGGCATCCTCACCTCGACCACCACCTCCGCCGTGTCCGTCATCACCGGTGCCGCTTCCAAGCTCATTGTCACCACCCAGCCGGTCGGTGGGGTCATCGAGGGCACCGCCTTCGCCACCCAGCCGTCCGTGTCGGTCGAAGATGCCAACGGTAACGTCGTCACTTCGGATGCCTCCAACGTGGTCCTGGCCATCTCGAGTTACTCGGCGGCCAACGGCGGAACCACCCAGGGCACCCTCGCCTGCACCAACACCGGAGGCCTCACCAAGGCCGCTGCGTCCGGTGTGGCCGCGTTTGCCGGCTGCAACATCACTGGAACGGCCGGTGCTGGCTCCTACGTGCTGTCTGCCACCGATGGCATCCTCACCTCGACCACCACCAGCGCTGTGTCGATTACGGCGGGTACGGCCACCAAGATCGTCTACACCACGTCGCCCCAGGCCTCCGTCGCCGCCGGCGCTACCTTCACCGTGGTGGCGGCCGAACAGGACACGAACTCCAACACACGGACCACCGACTCGACGACCACGGTAAGTCTGACTTCCAGTGGCGGGTTCTCCTGCACCACATCGCCCACCGCGTTCACTAGCGGCGTAGCCACGTACTCGGGCTGCTCCTTCACCACGGCCAGCGGCACGGCCTACACGGTGACGGCGGCGTCGGGCTTGCTCACCTCGGCGCAGGCCAACACCACGGTGTCGGCGTCCACGGTCAACAAGCTGGTCATCACCTCGACTGCGACCTCGGGTACCGCTGGTTCGTCGGCCAACATCGGTCCCATGACCGTCCAAGAGCAGGACGTCTACGGCAATCCGACCACCACGGCCGCAACGGTCACCCTGACCTCCAACTCGTCGGGCACCACCAAGTTTGCCGCCACATCGGGTGGCACGGCCATCACCACGGTGTCGATCGCCACCGGATTCTCGACCGCCACCTTCTACTATGGCGACACCAAGTCGGGCACGCCCACCATCACGGCGGCGGCCACCGGACTGATCTCAGGGAGCCAGGCCGAGACCGTTACCGCTAGCACGGCCACCCAACTCGTCGTCACCACCCAGCCCGTCGGGGGGGTCATTGAGGGCACTGCATTCGCCACCCAACCGTCCGTGTTAGTGGAGGACGTCTACGGCAACGTGGTGACGTCTGACACCTCGACCGTCACACTGGCCGTCTCCAGTTACTCGCCGGCCAACGGTGGAACCACCCAGGGCACGCTGGCCTGTACCAACATCGGCGGCTTGGCCAAGGCAGCAGTGTCCGGTGCCGCCACCTTTACCGGCTGCAACATCAGCGGCACAGCCGGTGCCGGTTCCTATGTGCTGTCCGCCACCGACGGCATCCTCACCTCGACCACCACCTCCGCCTTGTCGGTCATCGCCGGTTCGGCCTCCAAGGTGATCGTCACCACCCAACCGGTTGGCGGGGTCATCGAGGGCATCGCCTTCGGCACTCAACCGTCTGTATCGGTCGAGGACGCCAACGGCAACGTGGTGACCGGAAACGCCTCGATCGTCACCCTGGCCATCTCGAGCTACTCGGCTGGCAACGGCGGCACCACTCAGGGCACGCTCGCCTGCACCGGAGGCCTGGGCAAGGCCGCAGTGCTCGGTGTGGCCACCTTTACTGGCTGCACTGTCACCGGAGCGGCCGCCGCCGGCTCCTACGTGCTGTCCGCCACCGACGGCATACTCACGTCGACCACCACGTCCGCCGTGTCGGTCGTCACTGGTGCAGCCTCCAAGGTGATCGTCACCACCCAACCGGTGGGCGGGGTCATCGAGGGCACCGCCTTCGCCACCCAGCCGTCGGTGTCGGTGACAGACGCCAACGGTAACGTCGTCACTTCGGATGCCTCCAACGTGGTCCTGGCCATCTCGAGCTACTCGGCGGCCAACGGCGGAACCACCCAGGGCACGCTGGCCTGCACCGGAGGCCTGGGCAAGGCCGCCGTGTCCGGTGTGGCCACGTTTGCCGGCTGCAACATCACTGGAACGGCCGGTGCTGGCTCCTATGTGCTGTCCGCCACCGATGGCGTCCTCACCTCGACCACCACGTCAGGCCAGTGTGCCCTGTGCGGTGCCGCTTCCAAGCTCATTGTCACCACCCAGCCGGTCGGTGGGGTCATCGAGGGCATTGCCTTCACCACCCAGCCATCCGTGTCGGTCGAAGACGCCAACGGCAACGTCGTGACGTCTGACACCTCGACCGTCACACTGGCCGTCTCCAGCTACACCCCGGGTAATGGCGGCACCGCACAGGGCACACTGGCCTGCACCGGAGGCCTGGGCAAGGCCGCAGTGCTCGGTGTGGCCACCTTTGCTGGCTGCAACATCACTGGAACGGCAGCGGCTGGCTCCTACGTGCTGTCCGCCACCGACGGCATACTCACGTCGACCACCACGAGCGCCGTGTCGGTCATCACTGGTTCGGCCTCCAAGCTCCTGGTCACCACCCAGCCGGTGGGCGGGGTCATCGAGGGCACCGCCTTCGCCACCCAGCCGTCGGTGTCGGTCGAGGATGCCAATAGCAACGTGGTGACCGCCAATACCTCCATCGTGACCCTGACCATCAGTACGTATGCACCAGCCAATGGTGGAACGACCCGGGGTACCTTGGCGTGCACCAACGTTGGTGGCCTGGCCAACGCGGCCATCGCTGGTGTGGCTGCCTTCACCGGATGCAATATCACTGGAGCAGCCGCTGCCGGTACCTACGTCCTGTCGGCCGCTGGCTCTGGCCTTACCTCAGCGATCACCTCGAGCGTGTCGATCATCGCCAGCAGCGTCAGCCAGCTGGCTGTCACCTCGACAGCGGTGTCCGGTGCAGCATCGTCGGCAGCCGCCATTGGTCCGATCACGGTGACGGAGCAGGACTCGTTCGGTAACTCGACCACCACCGCCGAGACGGTCACGCTCTCCTCCAACTCCACCGGGACCGCTACGTTTTCCGCCACCTCGGGTGGCTCGTCCATCACCTCGGTGTCGATCGCCGCCGGCTCGTCGTCGGCGCAGTTCTTCTACGGCGACACAAAGTCCGGCACGCCCACCATCACCGTGGCCGCCAGCGGGCTGACCTCGGGGATGCAGACCGAGACGGTCACATCGGGTGCGGCCACCAAGTTCGTGATCACCTCCACCACTGTGTCCGGAGTTGCGTCGGCAACTGCCAACCTGGGCCCCATCACGGTCGCCGAGCAGGATGCCCTGGGCAACCCGACCACCGCGGCTCAGACCGTCACGCTGTCCTCCACCTCTAACGGCACGACCAAGTTCGCCACCATCGCAGGCGGTACGGCTGTCACCACGGTCTCCATCCCCGCCGGATCTTCGAGCGCCACCTTCTACTACGGCGACACCAAGGCGGGCACTCCGACCATCAGCGCTTCCGGTGGACTCACCTCGGGCGGCCAGACCGAGACTGTCACCCCGGCGGGCGTCGCCAAGCTGGTTCTGACCACCACCCCGGTGTCCGGTGCGGCATCCTCGAGTGCCACACTCGGCCCCATCACTGTGGCCGAGCAGGACACCTTCAATAACGCCACCACTACCGCCGAGACCATCACTCTCTCCACCACCTCGGCCGGCGGCGTGTTCGCCTCAACCTCTGGTGCGTCGACGACCACTTCGATCACCATCTCGGCCGGATCTTCGTCGACATCCTTCTTCTACGGTGACGTCAACGCCGGCAGCCCGACCATCACCGCGGCCGCCTCCGGTCTGACATCGGGGAGCCAGACCGAGAACATCACTGCAGCCAACGCTGACCATCTGGTCTTCGTCCAAGGGCCGATCAGCACGTATGCCGGCAAGGTCATGGCACCCAGTGTGACCGTGCAGGTCATCGACCTCTACGGCAACCCGGCGACCACCACCGGGCTGGCCGTCACGCTCACCCCGTCGGCTGGCACCATCGCATCGGGCGCCACCGCCTCCACTGATACCACCGGACGGGCCACGTTCGATGCCGTCACCATCAACACGGCCAACGCCGGCCTCACCCTTACGGCATCGGCTGCCGGGGTGACTTCATCCCCGGCCTCGTCGGCTGTCAACATCACCGTCCTGGCTCGTAACGGTTCATTGATCACCGATACCGCCACCGACATCGGATCCGGGGTGAGCGCAGTGGCCTACTACTACTGTCCGAACTTCACCGGCACCTGCACCAGCGCCAACTGGGTCTCGGTCGGGAGCTCGACGTCTGGTCCGACGTATCCGGTCACCTGGACCACCACACCGGACGATGGGAGCTACCACGTGGTGGCTGTGGGAACCGACAATCTGGGCAACGTCAGCGGGCCCAGCACCTCGAACCCGGTCACCGTGGACAACACCGCGCCCACCGGGTCGGTTTCGTACACCAACGGCTACCTCACCTCCACTTCGGTGGCGGTCAGCTTTAGCGCCACCGACGCCCTCACCGGGGTCGACGCCACCACCGGCCAGCTGTTGCGGGCCACGGCCCCTCTGGCCGCAGGTACGTGTGGAACGTTCGGTGCCTATGCCCAGATCGGCACCACGGGGCTCGCCTCGCCCTACACCGACACATCGGTGGCTACGGGCAGCTGCTACAAGTACGAGTACCAGGTGTCTGACGCAGCCGGCAATCAGGCCACCATCACCTCGACCAACGTGGCCAAGATCGACACCGGTGCACCCACCCTGGCCGTGTCGGCCGTTACCGGGGCCAACATCAGCCTGACTGGCTCGACCGTCTACTACCGGGCCACCGGTAGCCCCGTCGGCACCTTCACCCTGACCGTGATCGAGGCCACCTCGGGCATCAGCACCCAGACCTTCCCGACCATCACCGGATGGACCAAGGGCTCGGTAGCCTCTACATCGACCACCGCTTCGGTCACCTACACCCTCACCAGTGCGGCCACTGGCAACGGCCCCCAGTCGGTGTCGGCCACCAGCGGGGCGGGTACCGCAGCATCGGGCCTCAGTTTCACCCTTACCCCCGACACTGCCGTGCCGACCGGCGGCGCACTGACGGTCAACGCCAGCGGGGCCACCTCGGTGGGTACCTCGAGCCAGACGAGTGTCACCACCTTCACCATCGGGACCCGGACCGACTACACCGACTCCGGTGCCGGTATGGCCTCGAGCACCCTCACCGTCCAGTCGGCCACCTACAACAACAACACCTGCGGTTCAGCCGGCTCCGGTGGACCGTTCACCATAGCCACCACAGTGACCGGCACGACCCAGCCCGCGGGTATCACTGTCGGCTATTGCTATCGATACACCCTCACCGGTACCGACAACGTGGGTAACACCACTTCGATCGCCACCACCGTCCAAGTCCCCGGTGCCATCAACAAGCTGGCTATCACCTCCACTGCCGTGACCGGGACGGCATCGGCCACAGCCACCCTGGGTGCCATCACCGTTCAGGAGCAGGACACCTATGGCAACCCGACCACCAACGCCCAGACCGTCACCCTGTCGTCTAACTCGACCGGCACTGCGGTCTTCGCAGCTACCTCGGGCGGGACGTCCATCACCTCGGTCTCCATTCCAGTTAACTCCTCGTCGGCCACCTTCTACTATGGCGATACCAAGTCCGGCACCCCGACCATCACGGCGTCCACCACCGGACTGGCGTCAGGCACCCAGAGCGAGACGATTACCGCAGCGGCTGCCTCCAAGTACGTCATCACCTCGACCGCCGTATCCGGAACCGCTACTTCTACCGCCACCCTGGGCCCGATCACCGTGGCCGAGCAGGACACGTTCGGCAACGCCACCACCACGGCCCAGACGGTCACCCTGGCCTCCAACTCGACCGGAACCAAGCTGTTCTCGGCTACCTCGGGCGGGTCGTCCACCAGCACGGTCTCGATCACCGCTGGCTCATCGTCGACCACCTTCTACTACGGCGATACCAAGGCCGGTAGCCCGACCATCACCGCATCGGGTCTGACCACGCCGGGCACGCAGATCGAGACGATCACCGCCGGTACGGCGTCCAAGTACGCCATCACCTCGACGGCGGTGTCGGGTACGGCTTCGGCCACCGCCACCCTGGGCCCGATCACCGTGGCCGAGCAGGACACGTTCGGCAACGCCACCACCACGGCCCAGACGGTCACCCTGGCCTCCAACTCGACCGGCACGAACCTGTTCTCGGCTACCTCGGGCGGGTCGTCCACCAGCACGGTCTCGATCACCGCTGGCTCCTCGTCGACCACCTTCTACTACGGCGATACCAAGGCCGGCACCCCGACTATCACCGCCTCTGGTGCGCTCGCCTCGGGCACCCAGGCCGAGACGGTCACCGCGGCCGCCGTCAACAAGCTGGTCATCACCTCTACGGCGCTGAACGCCACGGCTGTCTCCACCATCACCCTCGGCCCGGTGACCGTGGCCGAGCAGGACAGCTTCGGCAACGCCACCACCACCGCCGAAACCATCACGCTGTCCTCTAACTCGACTGGCACCATCAAGTTCGCCACCACCTCGGGCGGAACTGCCACCACCACGGTCTCGATCCCCGCCGGCTCCTCGTCGGTCAACTTTTACTACCAGGACACCAAGGCCGGTAGCCCGACCATCACCGCAGCCGCCACCGGCCTGACTTCGGCCACTCAGGTGGAGACGATCAACGCCGGTGCGGTCAACAAGCTGGTCATCACCTCGACGGCGCTGTCGGCAACGGCCAGCACTACGGCCAACATGGGTCCGATCACGGTCCAGGAGCAGGACGTCAACGGCAACCCGACCACCACGGCCGAGACGGTCAGCCTGACCTCTAACTCGGCTGGCACCGAGTCCTTCTCCCTCACCTCGGGCGGGGCGTCCATCACCACGGTGGCTATCCCGGCCAACTCCTCGTCAGCCACCTTCTACTACGGCGATCCCTTGGCCGGCACCCCGACCATTACGGCGGCCGTCACCGGCCTGGTTTCGGGCACCCAGGTCGAAACGATTACTGCGGCAGCGGCATCGAAGTACGTCTTCACCTCGGCAGCGGTCTCGGGTGTAACCAGTTCGTCGGCCAACGTCGGCCCGATCACCGTGGCCGAGCAGGACACCTTCGGCAATGCCACCACCGCGGCTCAGACGGTGACCCTGACCTCCAGCTCGACCGGCACCAAGCTGTTCTCCGCTACCTCGGGCGGGTCGTCCACCAGCACGGTCTCGATCACTGCTGGCTCATCGTCGACCACCTTCTACTACGGCGACACCAATGCCGGCACCCCGACAATCACTGCCTCCGGTGCGCTGACCTCGGCGACCCAGACCGAGACGATCACCGCGCCAGTATCTCCAGCAGGATCATCTCTGGTGGCTGCCCCGAGTCCGAGGGATGGCATCGCCAATGCCAGCGACAAGTTCACCTTCACGTACAACACGGTCATGTCGCCGGGCTCGCTGCGAAGTGGGTGGACGGGCTCGTCAGCCAGCGTCTACGTCAACTTCACCCGGATTTCTGGGTCCCCCACCCAGATGGCCATCTGTACTGTCAACACATCGTGTACTGGCACCACTCTGTACAACCTGGGAAGTGTCGACCTTGGTGATACCAGTCGCTACATCACCAGCGGTACCAGCCAATACGCCGCAGCCACACTGTCCATGGCTACGGTCAGTGGTGTCTCCGTGGTCACGTTGACCCTGACGACCACCGCCTCCGGCTGGACAACCCAGACCGGGTCGTTCCCGCTCACCTGGACGCCGTCGGCATTGGCCACCGACCTAACTGGTACCGCCAGCGCGACTACCGCGGTGACCACTACCGCCGCTCAGAACTTCTGACCGCGCGGTCGTGGCCGGGAGAGCCAACTTCGACGGCTGCACCAACTTCCTGGGCCTGGAACTCGACCGCTTTCGCTATTGGGGCTTGATCAGCGAGCAAAACTCCGCCACCGGCAGCCCGCCGACCCTGTCGTCAGCAACAGCTTCTGAGGCGCTCGGCGGGTCGTGGTTCTCAAGGCCCGCGGGCCGGACCGACCGTCCGCGGTGCAGCCGCCACCGTCGGCCAAGATAAATGGCTGTGAACCCGGCCCCCGAATCAGTCCCCTCATGAGTCGCCACCCGGTGGCACCGGCCATCGCCGCAGTCGTGATCGGAGCGCTCCTTCTGGCGGGATGTGGCTCCTCGTCGAGCGCCCCGCCTGCATCGCGGCCCACCGTGGCCCAGGCATCGAGTTGCGCGTCGGCCCATCCGGCCACCTGGGAGGGCTGCCTGGTCGATGCCCAGCCCGGATTTGCCTCGGTGCCCATCTCTGAGTTGGCCCTGCCCGGCTCACACAACGCCGGCACCTACAACCTCGACCCCCAGGGCTACGACATCGCCGCCAACTCGCCTTGCACGCTCGACACCCCGCAGAACGCGGCCGTGCGGTCGGTCCCCGCACCCTGGTTCCAGACTCAGGACGAAACCATCACCCAGCAGCTGAACCAGGGGATCCGGTACCTGGATATGCAGGTGGCCTACAACGGTGGCGGCAGCGCCACCAAGGGATGGCGGGTCGTGCAAACCCTCCTCAGCCAGTTCCCCCTCTATGACTACCTCGACGAGGTGGCCGCCTGGGCCAAGGCGCACCGCAGCGAGATGATCGTGGTCGATTTCCGCAACGTCTGTTACGACAACGATCCCACGGACGCCATCGCCAAGGGCCTGTTCTCCAACTTCACCACCCGCAGCGATGAGGGCGGAGGCACCACGACCCTGAAAGACGTCGCCTACAACGCCCCGTCACCGAGCAGTTCGTTCGCCTCGGCCACCATCGACCAGGTGATCCACCAGGGTGGCGGAGGTCACAACGTGGTGGTGCTGATGCCGTCCAATGTGAGGGCCGCCTCCACCCTGGCATCGGTGGAGCACGTCCACGCCGTGTTTACCGCTCCCGCCGGGTCAAACGGAACGTCGGCGAATCGCACCCTGCCGATGGCACGGTCGCTGACCGCTACCGCCCCGACATCTTCCACACTGTTCTCCTCGTCCAACTCGCTATTGCAGTCGGCACCGACCACGGCCAAGCCCGCCCTTGGCTCCATGGCGGGCAAGGGATTGTTCGAGGCCGGGCTGAACTACACGTTCGACTTGGCGGCGGCCACCCCGTTGGTGGCGACCTTCGGCGGACTGGTCCAGCCAGCCGCCAGCCCGCCTGGCGCGCCATCAGCCACCCTGCCAGCCTGGCAGGAGGGCCTGTGGGGACCAGGCGTACTCGGAACTGTGACCCGGACTGGGATCCTGTCGGCCTGGGGCAACAAGACGACCGTGGTCCTGGCCGATGGAGTGGAGTATGAGGGGTACATCCCCGCCGTCATCACCCGCAACGGTCGCACACCGAGCAAGTAGCCGCTTTCTCGGATCCTCGATTGCACGGCTGCTCATCCGCTTGGCTAAGCGGGCCGGTGCCGTTTGCACTGCTTGGCTCGCCGCTGTCCATCGGGTCCGCTCCCCTCATGTGACTCGCCGCCACTCATCTGACTTGCCGTGGGCCGAGCCAGGTCGGTTGACACCATGCGCCTTGCGACCCTGTCGCCTGGACCCAAACGGCCGGAGGTTCGTCAACGTGAGGATCGCACCGGAGGTGGATTTCGGGAGCGAGCGGTCAGTCTGAGTGGCGGGCACCCCGGCTGGCACCGCTCCTGTGGCTGACGAGGAAGGGAACAGATCCCATGGGCGTCGTGATCGCCGTCGACAAGAACTCGACCGCGGTGTTCCCATCTCCGCTGATGAGCACCAACTCGGAGTTGGGATCGTCCCTGGCTAGGGAAGTGGCGGCATCCGACGAGGGTGTCACAGCCCCTGAGTACGTTAAGAACGGAAGACATCCAGAGGAGTCGAGGGACCTGGTCCGATGACGCTCCGCCAACCGACCAAACGGCACGGTGGCCCTGCCAGGAACGATGAGGAGAGATATGCACGATGCACCCGTTGCCAACCGGGCCACGCTGATCCAGAGCATTCGGACCTGGTCCCCCCTGGCTGCTGTGGCCGACGCCGTCTCGGTGGCCAGTGCGGTGGAGAACCGGATCTATATTGAGCGCCTCGGCGACCGCTACCGGTGGAGCCTGTCCAGCAAGGGCGGTAGCTATCCGCTACTGCGGGCCACCGCCCGGTTCGCCGAAGTCGACTACCAGCGGATCGTCGTCGGGTTCCGCACGTTGCCTGACGGGACCGCCATCATCTGCGACGACCCGGGTGCGGTCGTCCTGGCGGATGCCTGGGCCTTGGTCGACGTGGTCGACCCGGTAAGTCCAGCCGAGGCAGCCGATCTGGTGACCAGTGGTATCGGGTGAGCCGGTGACCGCCATGTGCCAGGTGGCGGGCCCGCCGCACTGCCCCCCGAGACCCCGAGACCCCGAGACCCGGGAACCCTGGAGTCATGAGTACCGAACGGCCACACGTGACTATCCACGGCCATCATGTCGACTACCGGATGGAAGGCACCGGGCCTGCTCGCTTCGGCCGGGCCGATCTACAGCACCAGCTGCGCCTGCGGCCCCCCGACGTGCCTGTTCCGGACTGAGCCGGCCCGGTCCACACGCCGTCTGAGCAACCGGGCTGATCACCTCCGCGGACCGGTTGGTTGGCGCCGGGGTAGTTTCGTGTCCGACGATCGAGCGACGTAAGGGTGGGACACAGATGGCATCGGACAACTCAGACAGCCGACGGTCGACGGCGGACGGTGACATCTCGCCGGACCTGAGTCCCGAGGGCATCGAGCGCTATGTGGTGGGCGAGGCCACCGACGACGCCATCGATGAGCGCCTCAACGTGGTGCGCGACGTCCTTATCCATGCCGACCCCGAGGAACGGATGGCGGTGGCCGAGTGGCTGAACGCCATGATCCAGGGGAGTTCTCCTGACGAGATGCCCGGCCTGCGGCGCATGATCCTCAAACAGGACGAGCCCATCTACGGATCGATTCCGATGGATGCGGCCGACGATCTGGTGGAGGCCTGGCAGGCCGGTGCCTACCCGTATGCAAACCTGATGAGCCGCAAGGCCTATGAGGCGCAGAAGTACCACCTGCAGGTCGAGTTGTTGAAACTGCAGGCGTGGGTGAAAGAGACCGGGCAGCGGGTGGTCATTTTGTTTGAGGGCCGAGATGCGGCCGGCAAGGGTGGAACCATCAAGCGGTTCATGGAGCACCTGAACCCCCGGGGTGCCCGGGTCGTGGCCCTGGAGAAGCCCACCGATGTGGAGCGGGGCCAGTGGTACTTCCAGCGCTACGTCCAGCACCTGCCAACCAGCGGCGAGATCGTGCTGTTCGACCGGTCCTGGTACAACCGGGCCGGCGTAGAGCGGGTCATGGACTTCGCCACTACCGATGAGGTCACCGAGTTCCTCCGGCAAGCGCCAGAGTTCGAACGCAACCTGACCCGCAGCGGGGTCCACCTCATCAAGTTCTGGTTCTCTGTCAGCCAGGACGAGCAGCGCCGGCGTTTCTTAGAGCGCGAGAAGCACCCGCTGAAGCAGTGGAAGCTCTCGCCGGTCGACCTGGCCTCGTTGGAACTGTGGGACCACTACACGGCGGCCAAGGACGCCATGTTCCATGCCACCGACATCGATGAGGCCAACTGGACGGTCATCAAGTCCAACGACAAGAAGCGGGCCCGCCTGAACGCCATCCGCTACGTGCTGCACAAGATGCCCTACACCGACAAGGACGTGGACGAGATCTCTCCACTCGACCCGCTGCTGGTGGGACGGGCCAGCGATGTCTATGAGATCGGCGAGGCTCCCCGACTCACCCGCTGATCGGCCGCCGGTCGTCGAGCCCGCAGTGCAGTTGGACCACCTCGGCCGCGGCTCCGTGCTCGACGGCGTGGGCCAGGCCGATAGCCATCAAGTCGTCGCCGTCCGTGCCGGCGATCCATGAGCACCCCAGGCACGCGGCCTTGTCGATGTCGAGGTTGGATACGACGACGGGGGGATGGGAGATAGGCCAGGACTTCTGGTCGCCGTAGGCAGCTTCCCACCCGAACAGGGCGACAGCGCGGGCATCCCAGTAGTGCTCGGCGATGGTGGTGGCCGTGGTGGCGTACTTCCACACCTCGAAGCTGTTGCGGGGGGAGACGAACCCGGGAAACAGCTGGCGGTAGTAGTCGGCCCACACCTCGTCCGAAGGCTGGAACCCGCGGCGCGACGCAGCCTGGTCGAGGTCGGGGCCGTCCTCGGACAGGCACTCGCTGGCTGGGGTATCGCCCCGGCGGGCGCTGGGGAAGAGGGTGAGATGCACTCGGTCGGTCTCGTCGAGGCCGAATACGTTCCGCAGCGTTTCGATGGCCTGAGTGGCCACGTCGGCCGTATCCGGGCTGAAGGTCGCCTCCACTCGGCGCCAGTTGGGGCTCTTGGGCGGGTCGGGCGTGTCCCAGCCCAGGTCGCCCAGACGGGCTTCGACCTCGGGGGCCAGGCGTTCGGCATCCGTGCAGCCGATGCCGCTCGATGCCTCGACGATGAGGGACCCGTCCTCGAAGGCCAGGGCCTGCCAGAACCGGTGTGACCGCTCCGCATCTTCGGCGACCACGATCCACCGGCCTGGGCGACTGCACAGCCGATCCAGCAGGTCAGGCAGCCCGAGGGCGAATGTGGCCAGGGAGACTGTCCACTCGTGGGTGACGTCCTCGGACGCTTCCACCGAAGAGGGAGAGAGCGAGTACTCGCGCTGTTCGACCAAGACCTCTTCGGCCCGGATCAACCATTCGTCCAGTGATGCGATTGCCTTTGATGTCATCGTTGCCTCTCTCTTGTCGTTTTGGCGCTCCTCTAGATGGCCCACTGCTCATCGTAGGAAACCGGTGTGACATGCCTTTGGGACAGTGAGGGACGGAACGGTCCGGTTTAGGTCGACTAGCCGGTCGATCAGATGGCCCAGATGGGACGGCCATCCCCCAGAGGTGTCGCCCCAGGGCACCGAGCACGGCCTGCTGCTCGACGGTCGGGCCGCCACCGACGCTGATCACGGACAGCAGGCCGGCTACGAATGCTGCTCGTCGATCGAGCCTTGGGCCGAGATCTCATCTCGCTTGGTGTGGATTCGACCACCGAGCGTGGTCATCGGGACTCGCCCGAGCGATTCAGTTGACGGGCGGCGCTGATCGTCGGGAAACTGGGTGATAAAGGTCCGTCCGATGCCGGAGTACCTAGAGCCTGAAAGGCAGGGCAGATGTTCAAGTCCAAGATGACGCGCATGTTGACGGGGGCGGTGATGGCGGTGATGGCGACCGCGGCTATCGGGATCTCCTCGGTGGCTCCCCGGGCTGATGCTGCTCCGTCCCGGCGCACACACCTGTCGTTCTCCTCGGTCCTCACTTCCCAAGAGCGGCACCTGACCACGGTGGGTGCCAACCTCGACCACACCTTCGGCTCAAACTTCCTGACCGGCACGACGACCGTCGCTGGCCAACTGGGCACACTCCAGTTCGTAGCCACGGTCAATTACGCCTCCGGTAGCGGACCGTGGACCGGGCTGATCACCGTGACCACCCCTATCGGCACATTCGGTATCACCTCCCAGGGCCAGGCCACGTTGTCCGCTACCACTACCAACACCACATTCGGTGGGACGGCGCGGGTGATCGGCGGAACCGGGGCCTACGTTGTCATGGAGGGTGGAGGCACGATCAGCGGCATACGCCAGACATCGTTGGGCGGCACGGTGAACTGGCAGTGGGACTTGAACGTCACTGGCCTGAGCAGCTGAACGCGCTGGTCATACGTAGGCGTTGAGGATGGCGGCCACTTCATCGAGCATTTCGAGGCCGACCCCAGCCACTTCGACGTTGTGGTGCGCCACGCGACCGGATCGGTCGAGGGAGTCCAACTGCGTCACGATGGTGGCCAGTGAGCGCTCCACACACCGATACGTGGCGTCTCCTTCGGGGGGCCGATGGGTGGTGTCCCACTCCACCAAATCGGCGGCCAACTGGTTCAGGTCCTCGAGGATCCGCTCGGCATCGTCGGCGTGGAGGCGGTGGTGGCTGCCGGGCTCGTGGGAGGCGGTGGCCAGGGTGACGGCCGCCGCAGACTGGGCCTCAGCCAGAGCTGCGTACCGCGTCGATCGGGCATCGCCCCCGGATCTGACTTGGGTGGCAGATCCGGACAGGTGGTCGACCGAGGCGACGGCGGCGGCCTGGGCCGTGATCAGGGAACGGAGCGCGCTGCACACCGACATCCGCTGGCGCAGTGGCCACAGCAGCGACATCGGGACCACGATGGCCCCGCCGATGAGGGTAGCCACCAGCCGGTCGAGCGAGGTGGCATCCACCGGGTCGCCGGACAAGGAGAACACCAGGAGGATGAAGGTGGTGAAGCCGACCATAGCGATGGCGTAGTTGGGGACCAGGAACCCCACGACGACCACTACAGCCAGGCCGATGAGCGCCACGGTGTCCCACCGGTAGAGAGGGATAGCCCAGGCCACGACGATCACCACCACAATGCCGAGCATGGTGCCAGCCACCCGGGCGATGACCCGGATGGTGGTGTCGCCGGCCCCCGGCTTGGAGATCCAGGCCACCGTCACGGCGATCCAGTACGAATGAGGGAAGTCGGCGAAGTAGCCGATGGTGACCGCGGTCGTGATGCACATGG
>Ga0194041_10000164_pt1 | contig 25687 bp, 22 predicted proteins | sample JunL449m_MetaG_FD_160082 | JGI IMG/M metagenome (GOLD analysis project Ga0194041, IMG submission 160082) | Anoxic zone freshwater microbial communities from boreal shield lake in IISD Experimental Lakes Area, Ontario, Canada - Jun2016-L442-9m | ecosystem: Environmental > Aquatic > Freshwater >...
TCGAATGTGTGCGGGCGTCAGCGTTGCCTTGTGCGTCATGCTGATTGTTAATGGAGTCTTCGCGATCTAGAGAAATATCTAGACAACCAGGTTGACCATACGACCAGGAACCACGATGATCTTCTTGGGCACTTCACCGTCTAACGCAGCGATCACTTTTTCGTCGGCAAGGGCTAACGCTTGAATTGTTGCTTGATCAGCTTCGCTAGGAACGGTGAGGCGAGCACGAACTTTTCCATTGATCTGCACGGGGTACTCAATGGTCTCTTCGACAAGCAGCGACTGATCGGCGATGGGGAACGGCACAAAGGTGACGGTGTGGTCGTATCCGAGGCGGTTCCATAACTCTTCGGCAATATGTGGGCAGAGCGGAGACAACATTTGCACCATCGGAACCACGACTTCTCGCGGTGAGCCACCGACTGCGGCAGCTTCTTGCGTCAGTGCGTTATTCAGTTGGATCAACTTGGCAATTGCAGTATTGAAACGCAGGGCGTCCATGTCGGCACGTATTCCGTCAATCATGCGGTGCATCAATTTGCGGAGCTCCTCACTCGCCGGAGTGTCAATGACAAGTGAACGACCGCTGTCTTCGTCAACCAAGTTGCGCCAGACGCGTTGCAAGAAACGTTGCATACCGATGACGTCGCGCGTATTCCAGGGACGGCTTGCTTCAAGGGGGCCAGAACTCATTTCATAGAGGCGGAAAGTGTCTGCGCCGTACTCGTCGTACATTTCGTCGGGGGTGACGATGTTCTTTAGGCTCTTGCCCATCTTGCCGTACTCGCGTGAAACCTGTTCGCCTTCGTACCAATAGGCGCCATCGCGTTCTTCAACGTCGCTGGCGGGAACAGGCTGGCCACGAGGGTCGCGGAATGCAAAGGCTTGCACGTAGCCCTGATTGAACAAACGATAGAAGGGTTCAGAACTTGATACATGACCAAGGTCGAACAAGATCTTGTGCCAGAAGCGGGCGTACAACAAGTGCAACACTGCGTGTTCAACGCCGCCGACGTACAAATCGACACCACCGGTGTGTCCGGTCTTGCCGTCACTACCATCGGCTGGTCCCATCCAATACTTTTCGACTTCGGGGTCAACAAAGTGTTCGGTGTTGGTGGGGTCGAGATAACGAAGTTCGTACCAGCATGAACCGGCCCACTGGGGCATCACGTTGATTTCGCGACGGTACTTCTTTGGGCCGTCGCCGAGGTCTAAGACAACTTCGCGCCACTCGGTACTACGAGCAAGAGGGGGAATGGGGTCGGTGACATCGTCATTCGGATCGAGTGCTTGCGGTTTGAAATCTTCAAGCTCGGGCAGCAGAACGGGAAGCATTGAGTCAGGTAGCGAAACGGGTTGATCGTCCTCGTCGTACACGATAGGGAATGGTTCGCCCCAGTAACGCTGACGACTAAAGAGCCAGTCGCGCAATTTGAAATTGATGTTGGCGTTGCCGCGATCATTAGCTTCGAGCCAAGTATTCATGGCTGACTTGCCTTCATCAACAGACGTTAAGCCGTCAAGATTGAGATCACCTTGTGATGAATTGATATAGACACCATCGCCAACGAAAGCTTCTGGCCAAATTGACGTGTCAACAGTTGCGCCTTGTTGAACATCAAGTTCGCGCGAAGTAAACCACTCGACGGGCGGTTGCTGAATGGCGGGAATCGGCAATTTGAAACGGCGTGCAAAATCGAAGTCACGTTGATCGCCGCAAGGCACAGCCATAATTGCACCGGTGCCGTAACCCATCAAGACATAATCGGCGACCCACACCGGAACGGGGGCGCCATTAACCGGGTTGGTCGCGTAAGTACCGGTGAAGACACCAGTCTTTTCTTTGGTGTCGTCAGTGCGATCGAATTGATTCTTCGAAGCGGCAACAACGCGGTAGTCCTGAATTGCTTGACGGTTCTCGTCGGTAGTTAATGCATCGACGAGTGGGTGCTCGGGTGAGATCACCATGAACGTTGCGCCAAACAAAGTGTCTGGGCGTGTCGTGAATACTGTGAGGTCACCTGCTGGCGTCGCAAAATGCACGCGGGCACCTTCGCTACGGCCAATCCAGTTGCGTTGCATCAATTTGATGGGCTCTGGCCAATCAAGTCGTTCGAGATCGTCAAGTAAACGGTCGGCGTACGTCGTGATGCGCATGGTCCACTGGCGCATGCTCTTTTTGAAAACCGGGTAGTTGCCAATATCGCTACGTCCATCGGCCGTCACTTCTTCGTTGGCAAGAATTGTTCCGAGACCTGGACACCAATTCACTGGTGCTTCAGAGAGGTAGGCAAGTCGGCGTGCATCAATTGCTGAACGGCATTCAGCTTTGTTCAGTTCGCTCCATGAACGGCCATCGGGAGTGGCAATTGAACCATCGGCGTAACCCTGTTCAAGTTCATCGATCGGGCGAGCGCGCTTCAGATCTTCGTCGTACCAACTATTGAACACTTTCAGAAAAATCCACTGAGTCCAACGGTAGAAATTCTCATCGGTTGTGCTGACACTACGACGGGCATCATGGCCAAGTCCGAGACGACGTAATTGGCGACGCATATTGGCGACGTTGGCTTCGGTATTGACCCGTGGGTGCACGCCTGTTGCGATGGCGTGTTGTTCGGCAGGCAAGCCAAAACTGTCGTAGCCCAGCGCATGCAAAACGTTGTAGCCGGTCATGCGCTTGTATCGCGCGTAGACATCGGTGGCGATGTAGCCAAGGGGGTGGCCGACGTGTAGGCCGGCACCGCTTGGGTACGGGAACATGTCAAGAACGAAAAGTTTTGGGCGACCTGCGACCTTGGAGAGATCGGCTAGTGGTCCGGCTGGGTTTGGGGCTTCGTAAGTACCGTCCGATTCCCATTGGTCTTGCCAGCGTTGTTCAATGTTCAGTGCGAGTGACGAGTTATAACGCAAGCGGGGAGTAACGCCACTTGATGTCGAGTCGGACGAAGTGTGATCGGGTGTGCTCGCAGCCATAACACCTCAAGGATATGGGCATTAGCCCTGCTGGGGACTCTTTTGGGAGAGTCGTCGGCGTCTGGATGTCCTAGAACACCTCGCAAGGGGTCTCGGGCGAGTAATTTTTCCCCGTCGCCATGAATAACTCGCCTGATCATCTCAATCCCAGTTCTCGTTTCGACGAAGAGCACGCTCTCAGCCGGGCTCGTCGAGACGCAGTCACTCGAGAGTTGCCGACTGGTTCGGTCATCGATCGTCTCGAGAAGTCTGCTGATGCTCCAACCGGTGTCAGGTTTGTGGGACAAAGCATTGCTCCGGCTGAGGGACCAGCATTTATCTCATGGCGTGAAATTCATGACGATGCGCGCGCTGTTGGCGCCGCGTTGCAGGCAATGGGCATTGTTCCAGGCGATCACGTTGCGATTCTGGGTCCGACGAGTCGTGAATTGATGACAATTATTCGCGGCTGCTGGCTTGCGGGTGTTGCAAGTATGGTGTTGCCGCTGCCGATGCGCATGGCCTCATTAGACGCCTTTATCGAAAGCACCCGGTCACGTATTCGCCATGGTGAAGCAAAGCTTGTATTGATCGATGATCAGCTCGCAGCGTTTTATCAAACGATCCCTGGTGATCCACCAACTTTGCCAATGGCATCGGTGATGCCTGGCCCCGGCAAACCTTCTGGTGAACGTTTGGAATTGCCAGCGAATGATCCCGAACGTTTGGTGATTTTGCAATACACGAGTGGTTCAACATCTGAGCCCAAAGGCGTCATGATTCCCGACCGTGTGTTGACAGCCAATGTCGATGCCAGTTGCGCTGCTGCCGAACTTGATACCAATGAAGTGATGGTGTCGTGGCTTCCGCTCTATCACGACATGGGACTTGTTGGCTTCTTATCAATACCAATGTTGAACGGTGTGCAATTAGTTCAAGCGGCACCTCAAGATTTCATGGCGCATCCTGGACATTGGATGCAGTGGATTAGCGATTGGAAAGGGACCGCAACCGCTGGCCCGAACTTTTCGTGGGTGCTTGCGACGCGAGCCTTGAAGCGAGCAACCGATCTTGATTTGTCGTCGTTGACTTTGGCTTTGTCTGGTGCTGAGCCAGTTGATCCACAAGCAGTCGATGCTTTCGTGAAGGCTGCTGAGCCGTTTGGCTTGTCAGCTGGAAGTATTTTCCCGGCATTTGGAATGGCCGAAGTCGCAATCGGTGGGGCATTTCCACCGCGCTATCGCGGATTGAAGTGCGACACAGTTGATCGCATCGTGATGGAACGCGACCGAATCGCTCGCCCCGTCAGTGCCACCGAAGACGATGAAGTCACCGTACGACGTCTTCCACTACTTGGGAAAGCGGTTCCTGGTCTTGAGATGAAAGTCGTTGATCCGATGACTCGTGAAGTTCTGCCCGAGCGACATGTCGGTGAGTTGTTGCTACGGGGTACGAGCGTGACTCCTGGTTATTACAAGCGACCTGATGCAACTCGCGAGATGTTTTATGAGGGCTGGCTATGCACCGGCGACTTGGCGTACTTGCTTGATGGCGAGTTAGTCATTTGCGGTCGTATCAAAGATGTGATCATTGTCGGTGGTCGCAATGTATTCCCTGAAGATATTGAGCGAGCGGTTGGTGAAATCGAAGGCGTACGCGCTGGCAATGTGATCGCCTTTGGTGTTGACGGATACAAGGGCAAAGAAACAGTGATCGTCGTTGCTGAAATCAAAGCTGACAATCTTGATTCTGTTCGCGAGGCGATTCACCATTCGGCGCTTGAAGTTTCGGGCTTGCCACCGCGCGACATCATGTTGGTCAAACCAGGAACATTGCCGAAAACAAGCAGCGGCAAATTGCAACGTGCTAAGTGTCGCGAGTTGTACTTATCAGGCGAACTTGAATTAGTTGTTTAAGGATTCAGGCTGCGTAAAGCGACTGCGGTCGTAAAAACTTGGGGTGAGACAGGTTCTTGCCCGCACGTGAGCGCAACAAATTGGTTGGAGTTTTGCGACGTCGAAGTGGACTGGCTGAGTGCAGCTAGATCAAGAGTATTGACACAACTTGCTTCGGCAGGATGCGTATCAAGAGCTTGGGACGTTAAGCAATACGAAAACATTGATGCTGCAGCAGCAATGAGGGCAATCAAACTGTTGACCCTGAATCGAGAAGTTCGCATGCAGTTCACACTCTGAACTGATGCATCAAGTTTGGGACAATCGGCCTTCTTGACGTGTTCTAGACAGTCGGCGCTCGAGTCAATAAGTGAACGATCACGCCGATTGCAGGGCCGACATGACCTTGCTCCAGCGCTCGGGGTCACTGCTGTATGGGGCGTAGAACGAAATGCGCTGAATGACGTCGCCGTAACGATGGTTGAGCTCGGGCGCAATTTGTTCGGGGAGTCCAACAACGGCAAAGGTATTGAGGATCTCGTCGGTAATGAGCGTGCCCATTTTGTCCCACTCGCCCTGTTTCGACAGAGCATTCAGCTGATCTTGAACCTCGCCCCAGCCGTGCATTTCAAGTACCGGACGGTATGCAGGTGTTGAACCATAGAAAGCGATCTGTTTGCGCGTACCGATAGCAGCGCGATCAAGTTCGGCCTCGTTATTGCCGGTCACAACAAAACTTGGACCGACGATTTCGAAACCTTCCATGGTCTTGCCGGCCTTGGCGCGACCGCGCTCTAAAGCAGGAATGGTGACTTCGCGGAGATACTTCTCGGTCGTGAATCCGTGACAAATGAATCCATCACACACTTCGCCGGCAACTTCGGTCATTAATTCGCCAACGCCAGCTAAAAAAATCTTGGGTTTTCCAAATGCCGAGATGTCACTCGCTGGGGGACTGAACATCGGGGTCATCAAGGTGTGGGTGTAGAACTCTCCACGAAATTCGAGTTTGTTGCCAGTCAGCCACGTATCCCAGATGGCATGAATTGCCAGAACCATTTCGCGCATGCGCGCTGCGGGCTTGCTCCAGGGCATGCTGAAGCGCTTAGTGATGTGGGGTTGAATCTGACTTCCTAAACCGAGAATGAAACGACCTTGCGAGTAAGCCTGAAGGTCCCAAGCGGTATTGGCGAGGGTCATTGGGCTGCGAGCAAAGGCGACCGCTATTGAAGTGCCAATTTCAAGCGTGGTCGTGTGCTCGGCCGCGAGTAGCAATGGTAAGAACGGATCATGGTTGGTTTCAGCGGTCCAGGCGCCCGAATAACCAGCAGACTCTGCCTCTTTGGCGGTCTTGATTGCGTCATGCAAATTGGCGCTAATGCCCCCGTCTACCTTCATGATGTTCCTCCGAGTCGTGGATAGGCGCCGACCGAAAGATCGGCAATCGCCAAACTAGTCGGAGACGCACCTGACGAACTAGGGGAGATCAGGGTTGGCGTTGCGCAGAAATGCCTCAAGTTCGGCGGTCATTTCTTCGGGCGACGGAATATCTTGCTCAGTCATCAGCGGCTTTTTGGGATCGCTGCTGGTGTTTTGCGCCACGGCGTCGTAAGCAGATTCAAGTTTTTCGACCATTTCGGCGTGTTCGCTATTGCGCGACACCATGCGATCGAGGCGTTCGCGTTGAATGACTGATTCTTGCTCGAGGGCTGTTCCGTCAAAATGTAAATCGGCTACCGGAACGAGGCCCCGCAAAATAGCGAGTGAGGCCGCGGGGTAGGTCATGCCCGGAATGTATTGCGGAACTTGAGCCCACACACTGATTGATGGGATGCCGCAATCGTGGAGAACTTGTTCAAGCACCGCGGTCATTCCAGCAGGAACATCAACGGTGCTACGTAAGAAGGCGATCTTGTTCAGTAATTCAATGGTTGGCGTGGTGCAGGACAAGTTGCTTGCTCGAGTATGCGGTGTGGGGAAAGGGTAGGCGCCCAGTCCGACCATCATGGAAACATTCATGCGTACACACAATTCACGAACCGCGGCCGAAAAACGATTCCATGCAGAATCAGGTTCGTGGCCACGAAGAATGAGCACATCTTGACCGTTGTTGTCTTTGCCGGCGTACATGCCAATTGAAGGCCAATCAATTCCGTTGTTGCGTCCTTCACGAATTTCCATCGTTGGACGTCGGGCGCGGTAGTCGATGAAGACATCGGGATCAAATGTTGCCACTGGCAATGGATCGATTTGGCTTTCAATTGCCGACATGGCGTCGTTGGCAGCACCTGCTGCATCAATCCAACCTTGCAACATGACAATCAAGATGGGTGAATGAAGCGAAGGAAGTTCTCCGTGCAATTCAACATCACGAATTTCGCCGTTCATATTGCTCGTCATTTTAGGCGACTCAACATTTCTTCAGCCTTAGCAGCTGCCCCAATTACTTGCTGATTGAACGGTTCGAGTTCTGCTGGATCGCGCTGACCTAAAGCTCCTCCGAGGTAACGCGAGTACACACCCTCAAGAATGCAGACCAGTTTCCAGTAGGCAAAGGTTGTGTAGAAATCAAGTTGTGAAGTATCGCGGCCACTGACGGCGGCATAACGTTTCGCTAGGTCGGCTCGATCGAGGAAACCCGGGGCTGAACAGGCTGAGCCATTCCATGCCGATGCATCATCGCCAGGACCAGTCCAATAGACCATCAACAATCCAAGATCGGCCATTGGGTCGCCAAGAGTGCAAATTTCCCAGTCAAGTACCGCGATGACTTGACCACTTGCATCAACCATGCAGTTATCTAAGCGATAGTCGCCATGGACGAGAGTTGCGGGGCCCTGTTCGGGAATGCGTGCCATCAATTCATCATGAACTCGATCGACACTTGGTAAATCGCGCGTCTTTTGTTGATTCCATTGTCCGTACCAACGCTTGAGTTGGCGAGCGATGTAACCCTCGTGACGACCTAGATCGCCGAGACCAACTGCTTCGGGACTGACCGCATGAATTGCGGCCATGGTGTCAACGATGGATTCGCTCGCATGGCGACGAGCTTCAACGCTGAGAAGTCGTTCTGCTGCTTCACGTTCGCGGATGACGAGTCCATCAACGAACGTCATGACATAGAACGGAGCACCATTGACGTCGAGATTGTCGCAATAGCCAACGGCGGGGGCAACAGGAACTGCAGTGCCATTGAGGGCGGCGATGATGCGATGTTCGCGACCCATGTCATGAGCGCTGGCTAGCACGTGGCCAAGTGGCGGACGTCGCAAGACGAACTGCTGCCCGTTGCTTCCGGTGACCTTGAAGGTGAGATTGGAGTGGCCGCCAGCGATCACTTCAAATGTGAATGGACCCACGGCGCCAGCAACGTTGGATTCGAGCCAGGTGGTGACTTTGCCGATCTCGAGACCGGGGATGCTGGGCGATTCACTACTCACGCCCCCGTACGGTATCTACGAACCAACGATCTTGTGTGTCCATAGAACGGTCAAAGTCGGTCTCAGGTATCGTCAAGGTATGGCTATTGACGTCACCGAAGAGACATTTGAGACTGAGGTCTTGGCCAGATCGGCTGCGGGTCCGGTGCTGGCGTATCTGTGGACTCCTCGAAGTGAGGCTTGTGTGGCATTTGCCCAGGTTCTCGACGCAATTATTGCGGACACTCAGGGAAAAGTTCTGCTCGCCAAAATCAATGTTGACGATAATCCCGGAATTGTGCAGGCCTTTCGCGTGCAAGCGGTTCCGGCGATGTTTGCACTTCGCGATGGCTCAATTATGGGCGAGTTTCAAGGTCCGCTCGCCGAAGCAACCGTGCGTCAATTCGTCGAGCAGATGCTTCCAACGGCGACGCAAGAACACATCAGCACTTTGTTAAATCGTGGCGACGAACAGAGTTTGACCGAAATACTTGAAATTGAGCCAGGCCATGAGGCGGCCATCGTCTCTTTGGCAACGATTCTCACTGCGCGAGGCGAAGCCGAAGCAGCATTGGCGTTATTGGCTCGAGTTCCAGAGACCGATGATGTACGTAAGGCTTCCGCAGCAGCACGTTTATCGCTACGTCCACAAGATGATTATGACCAGCAACTGGGTCAACTGTTAGAACTCGTGAAGACCGATGACGAGGCTCGTCAGCAATTCGTTGACATTCTTGAAGTGATGGGTGTTGAAGATTCGCGCACAGCAGGCTGGCGCAAAAAACTAACTATGCGCCTGTACTAATGATGGCGCCTTTACTGACAACGATTTTGTTATGAACTCGACATCATCCGCATTTACGATTCAACGTTCACTAAAAGACGTCGATCAAGAATTTGATGTGATCATTATTGGCGGGGGAATCACTGGCATTTCTGTCGCCCGTGAAGCAGCGTCTCGTGGGTTGAAAACAATTTTGTTTGAACGAGGAGATTTCGGCTCGGGTACAAGTGCGGCGACAACCAAATATATTCACGGTGGAATTCGCTATCTCGAGCAGTACGACGTTGCCGTTGTGCGAGAAAGTTTGCGCGAACGACGAATCTTGGCGCTTGGTGCACCGCACCTGGTCGAGCAGACTCGTTTCATCATGCCAGCGTGGCGTTGGAGTAAACCCCCAACCGCGCTCATTGGCGCTGGCGTTTTGTTGTATGACACGTTGGCCTTTGATCGAAATTTGCGGGCTCCCGACAGTTTGCGGATACCGCACCCGCGCTGGCTGAGTCGCTCGAAATTATTGGCTGCTGTGCCGTGGCTTGATCAAGGTGGATTACAGGGTGGATTTGCATATCACGACACCTTGAACGTGCATCCCGAGCGTTTGTTATTGGCGTATGCGAAGGCGGCGACAGCTGCTGGTGCAGTGTTGCTGAACCATGTGCGAGTCACGGGATTTGTTTCAACCTCATCTGATCGTTTGAACATCGAGGGTGTGACGGCAACTGATGTGTTGTCTGGTCACGAAATCACTATCAAAGGAAAAGTAGTCGTAAACGCTGCTGGCCCGTGGATTGACAAAGTTCTTGCAACGCTCGGCAAGGGAACAGGCGTGGGTGTCGATCGATCAAAAGGCGTGCATATTTTGACGCGCCCATTGGGCGGACCTGGCCGAGTTGCTGATGCGGTATTCGCCCGTGCTCAATCTGGTCGACATGTGATCGTGTCTCCGTGGATGGGCAAGTCGTTTATCGGTCCGACCGATACCCCAATCGCAAGTGATGAATCGGGTGTTGTTGTCGATCCTGACGACGTGACGCTCATTCTTGACACGGTGAATTCAACGATGGCTGCGTCAGAACCAAAATTGACAACCGACGATGTTGAAATGACCACTGTCGGAGTTCGTCCGTTGATTCGCGAAACAACTGAAGGCGATGACGCCAGTCAAGATGAAGGAACATATTCGGCAAGTCGTGCTCACGAGTTGTACCACCATGCGGGCTATGGGGTTGACAATTTGTGGTCGATCGGTGGCGGCAAGTGGACGACCGGACGCGCGACGGCCGAAGAAATGGTTGATGAATTATTAAAAAATGAATTGCAAGGTGTCCGATCACGACCCTTTGATTCACGCAGTGCTGCTGCTGGAGGCGCCTTTGCTTGGGCTGAAGATGCCGAGCCGTTCATCACTGAAGCGGCGATGATCATGAACGACCACGGCATTGCATTGCACATTGGTGAGCACATTGCCCGCCTGTATGGCACTGAGTGGGTTCGAATTGATGCAATCGTTCAACAGAATCCAACATCGGCAGAGCAATTGTCGCCAAGTTGCAACGATATTGAAGCCCAAATTATTTTCGCCGTCACCGACGAAGGTGCGCGCACACTGTCAGACATTGTTGATCGTCGTTTGGTGATCGGCACAATTGGTCCGGTGAGTCGTGAAGTGCTTGAGCGCGTTGCATTAGTTGCTGGTCCGCTCTTGGGATGGGACGAGACGGCGATACAAGAAGCGATTCGCCGCGAATTCGATCGTCGAACTGTGATCGCGACGCATTGGCGTACGCCAGTTGGTGGTTCTTCTCAGTAATTGAATTCCTGAGATATTGATGACGAGGTGTAGCCGTGGAGCAGTGGCGTCCTGCACCTCCTGAAGAGGGCGAGTTATCTGCAACTTTGAGGTCGAGCCTCATGGCTCGGGCGCGCCAACTGATTGGTCACCTTGTCAAGACCGGAACATGGTTTGGTTGGGGTCGAATAATCACGGCGTGTGTGTGCGTTCCGCTTGTCGGATTCGGTGCTTTCTTTTTGCTGCGGACTCCAGCAACGCCGGTTGAAGCTTCGTTGTCGTATGCATCAACAATTCCAGTTGGCGGTGCAGCCGTGAGCGGTGGCACGGTATCGGAGGTCTCGACGACGGTTCCGTTCATCGCGGTGCATGTTGCGGGCAATGTGTCGAGACCAGGCGTGTACGACTTGCCCAGTAATTCTCGAGTTGTTGATGCCATTCGTTTGGCGGGGGGAGCGACCGCAATCGCCGATCTCAATGCGATCAATTTGGCGAACCGCCTGAACGATGGGCAACAGGTGTATGTGCCTGCAGTCGGCGAAAAGGCTCCAGTGATTTCGCAAGGTGGTAGTGGAACCGGAGATGCGATAGCGCCAGTGGAATATCCGATCAATATCAATTCGGCCGATATCGCTTTACTTGATGAACTACCTGGTGTCGGTCCTGCAACAGCGCAAGCAATCGTGACGTATCGAGATCAACACGGACCATTTGCAAGTGTGAATGGTCTTGAAGAGGTGCCTGGTATTGGTCCTGCAAAAGTTGCGGCCTTGCAGGGGCTTGTCACAACGTGAATCTCAACTACATCGAGATGGGGTTGATGCCGAGAGCAATTGCTGCGACACCCAGACCAAACATGGCTCCGACCCAAACGCCAATACTGAGACGGGTCCATTCGCGTCGCCATTCGGGCCAACTTGAAATGGTTCGGTTAGTTGAACGTTGCGCCGCTAGACGGCCGACGAACGCCCAGAGCAATGCACTTGAAAAGATGGCTAACAACCACCGCGACGTGCCGCCCATGACGGGTACGCCAAAAAGTGGCAGTGTCGGAATTGCCACGATTGCCAAAATGAATCCAGGGATTCCCCGCATGGCACTCGTTGAACCAACCAGTAACAAGGCGGCGAAAATTCCTATCGCCGCCGAAATTGCGACAGCAAGGTACGGGCCGAATTTACGAACGAGTAAGCGGTGATACACGACACCATCGGGAACAATGTTCGGGCTAGTACTCACGAACGTCAACAGTACGACCAAATTGGTGGGCAAACGTTGCATTACTTCGCGATTGTCGCGGTAGTCATGATCGCTTCATCGGTGTGGCTCGGTGAAGGGGTGCATTCGATTGGTCGTTTTTGTCTGGTGCTTGGGCTCGGGTCCGCGCTTTCACTGTTGGCTCGGGCGCAGCACCTGTGGATGTGGCTCGTATTCGTCATCTGTCTCGTGAGTTGTTTGGCTGGCTGGCGCAGTCACGTGGAATGGCAAAATGTTGGTCGGACTCATGCGGGTGATTACAACGGTCTCGCAGTTTTAAAAACAGATCCCCAACCAATCGGGCGGGGTGTACGAGTCGTTTTAGAAATTAATGGACAACGATTTGAGTCATGGATGTATGGAAGTACAGCCCGCCGAATGACTTCTCTTGTTGCTGGCGAAACGATCAACGTCAAGGGAACCCGTCAAGTGACTGTTTCGACTAACCACCGCTTACAGGTGCGCCATATTGTGGGGCGTTTTGACGTGAAGGTCATGAGCAACCTCGCGATAGGGGCTCATATCAGTGAGTCTCGCTTTGAATTAGCGGCCAATCGAATACGAAGCGCACTTGGCAAAGGTGCGCACGTGTTGCCTGGAGATCAGTCATCGCTATTCGCCGGGTTGGTATACGGGGATGATTCGCAACAGCCGCCCGAGATGGTTAATCGTTTTCGGGCAAGTGGCCTTGCGCATCTCACTGCGGTGTCTGGACAAAATGTGGCTTTTATTTTGACGGTGGCAGCACCGTTGTTGACGCGTTTGCGACGATGGTTTCGTTTGACGCTGACACTCTTGGTCCTGGCATGGTTTGCGATCATGACTCGACTCGAACCTTCAGTGATTCGTGCGGTCACGATGGCCGGAATATCGGCAACCGTTTTCGCGATCGGTGGTCGATTGAAAGCATGGCAAGTGCTCGCTGCGACATGTGTCGGTCTGCTTTTGATTGATCCATTTTTGTTGTGGTCGGTGGGGTGGTGGTTGTCAATCGGTGGAAGTTCCGGGCTGATTTTGTTGTCGTCGCGAATTCGCTCAACACTTCAGAGTTGGGGCCTCAACAATCATCGGTGGGTCTTGAATTGGGTGGTGCCATCGCTGGCTGCTCAGCTGGGAGTTCTGCCCGTTGCGGTCATGGTTTTCGGTTGGCCGAGCGCTGTGGCGATCCCGTGCAACTTGTTGGCGGTTCCGGTAGCTGGAATCGTGATGCTTGTCGGAATTCCTTTGGCACTGGTATCTGCTGTGTTGCCAGGAGCGTTCGCTTCGGTCATAATGTGGCCACTTGGCGTCGGCGTGAAGTGGGTTGACACTGTTGCCGCGCTTGGACAGCGCTTCAACTTGCCAATTTGGCTTGATATTGCCGTTTCGTTGGCGCCTCTTTTGCTAGTGATGAGGCACCGATGTGACAACCTAGAGACATGAGTGTGTTCTTGTTCCATGGGTCTGACGAGGTTCTGGTGAGCGAGGCAGTCTCGGACAAGGTACGCGAACTGGTGGGCGAACAAGACCGATCGCTGATGCTTGAGGAGTTTGACGGCGAATACGTCATGGCTGCAGTGACCGAGGCCGCGAACACGCCGCCATTTTTTACCGACACCCGAGTCATCGTGGCTCGTGGAGTATCAAACTTTAAAGTCGATGATTTTGATGTCTTGGCCGAATATCTATACAACGCTGCCGATTTCACTCATTTGGTACTCGAGTGGGGCAGTGGCCGAGTGGCGAAAGTGATTGCCGATGGCTTAAAGGTAAGTGGTGGTCAATCGATCGACCCATCTCCGCCAACGAAGGCGAAAGATCGTCGGGAATGGTGGGAGTCTCATCTTTCGGCGCTCGGATTAGTGCTCGATGCTCCGGCTGTGGCGTTGCTCATTGATTGGTTGGGAGAAGATGTCGCACGGTTGGGCGGAATCGCCGGCACTTTGAAATCAACGTACGGATCGCAAAAAATTACGCGCGAAAAACTCGAACCATTTTTAGGTGAGCGCGGTGATGTGAAGCCGTGGGACTTGACCGATGCGATCGATGGTGGCAATGCAACCAAAGCACTGATGGCCTCGCGACGCATGATGATTGCTGGTGAAAGACATCCGTTGCAGATCATGGCGCAACTGCACAATCACTATTCGCGACTGGCCAAACTTGATGGGCCAGACGTTTCGTCGATAGCTGAAGCAGAAGTGGTGTTGGGGCTGAAAGGATTCTCTGCCGAAAAAGCACTGAAGGCCTATCGCAATCTCACCGGAGGGGGAGTTCGACGGGCCTTCGAGTTGTTAGCTGCTGCCGATTTAGACCTACGTGGATCGACCGGACTTGATGAAGAAGTGGTGATGGACGTACTTGTCGCCCGACTAGCGAAGTTGACCGGAACGGTCAGCCGCCAGCGTTGACCTGCTTCATGAGGCGGCTCTTACGACGAGCTGCCGTGTTCTTATGAATGATGCCCTTGGCAGTTGCCATGTCGATGCGCTTGACCGCGACGCGAACATCTTCGACGCTGGTTTCAGAACCGATCGTCGCCTTAGCGGTCTTGACTCGGGTCTTCAACTCACTCTTGACAGCCTTGTTGCGCTCTGCGCTCTTGGCGTTCGTCAGAATGCGCTTTTTTTGACTTTTAATATTTGCCACGGGAACCTCAATGCGATTGAAACAGCCCTGAGATAGTACCAGCGCAGGCGATACTCCCCAACGCCAAGCCCTCTTCAGGTTCAGATGAACGCTAGTCTCTTGACAGCAAGGTTCACCCTTTTGGGTGGCAAAACCCCAGCGCCTCACCCCCATGGACCTCTCTCGCATTCGCAACTTTTCGATCATTGCCCATATTGACCACGGCAAATCGACCTTGTCGGACCGCATTCTCGAGATGACTCACGCTGTTGAAGTGCGTGATATGCGGGCTCAATACCTCGATTCGATGGATCTTGAGCGGGAACGTGGCATCACGATTAAGGCCCAAAACGTGCGTGTTGACTGGAAGGGATACACAATGCACCTCATTGACACCCCTGGTCACGTTGACTTTGGGTACGAAGTGAGCCGCTCGCTGGCCGCTTGCGAGGGCGTGGTGTTGGTCGTCGATGCCGCCCAGGGCATCGAGGCTCAAACTCTGGCGAACTGTTATCTGGCCCTCGAAAGCGACCTCGAGATCGTAGCCGTGCTGAACAAGATTGATCTTCCCGCGGCCGACCCCGATCGGTATGCCCAAGAAATTGAAAATGTGCTCGGCATTAAAGCAAGCGAAATTTTGCGTATTTCAGCGAAGACCGGTGCCGGAGTTCCTGAACTGCTTGATGCTATCTGTGAGCACATTCCGGCTCCCGTTGGTGACCCTGATGCTCCTTTGCAGGCCTTGATCTTTGATAGCCAGTACGACCAATATCGCGGTGTCGTTTCGTCGATTCGGGTGATGAATGGTCGACTGAACTCGACATCTCGGGTGCAGTTCATGCAGGCCGGCACGCAACAAGAAATTATTGAAATCGGAGTTCGTCGCCCGGTACCGACTCCGGTGGCCGAGCTCGGACCCGGCGAAGTTGGATATTTGATCGCTGGTATCAAAGATGTCGCCGAAGCTCGTTCGGGTGAGACCGTCACGATTTATGGCAAGGCGGCCACTGAAGCGTTGCCGGGCTATCGCGATCCGAAGCCCATGGTCTTTTGTGGTCTGTATCCGATTGACGGAGACGAATTTGAAAACTTGCGTGAGAGTTTGCAAAAACTCAAACTCAATGACGCGAGCGTGACCTACGAACCCGAATCTTCTGGTGCGCTTGGATTTGGATTCCGATGTGGCTTTCTTGGTCTGTTGCACATGGAGATTGTGAAAGAACGTCTCGAACGTGAATTTGGTTTGTCACTCATTGCAACTGCTCCGAGCGTTGAATACCGCGTCATGAAAACTAATGGTGAAGTCGAAGTAGTCGACAATCCGGCCGATCTTCCGCCACCGCAGAATATTGATTACATCGAAGAACCATATTTCCGCGTGAGCATTATTACTCCGAAGGATTACACCGGAACTTTGATGGAACTGTGCCAGTCCCGTCGTGGAGATATGTCAAAGATCGAGTATCTGTCGCCCGAGCGCGTTGAACTCCATTACAAAATTCCGTTGGCAGAAGTGGTCGTTGACTTCTTTGACCAAATGAAGAGTCGCTCGCAGGGTTACGCAAGTCTTGACTATGAACTTGACGGTTATCAACGAAGTAATTTGGTGAAAGTAGACATCGTGCTCAATGGCATCGTTGCTGACGCCTTCTCGATGATCGTTCACCGCGACAAGTCATTCACTTATGGCATGCGGATGTGCGAAAAATTGAAGACGCTCATCCCTCGTCAAATGTTTGATGTGCCAATTCAGGCGGCCATTGGTGGCAAAGTGATCGCTCGCGAAACCGTCAAGGCCAAGCGTAAAGACGTATTGGCAAAGTGTTATGGCGGTGACATTACGCGTAAGCGCAAGTTGCTTGAAAAGCAAAAAGAAGGCAAAAAGAAGATGAAGGCCATCGGGCGCGTTGAAGTGCCTGGTGATGTTTTCATTTCGGCCTTAAAACTGGACGACTGAACCCCATGGGTTCTTCGCAGACTTTCCGTTCGTTACAAAATCGCAATGCCCGCCTATTTTTTGGTGGCCTACTCGTATCAAACGTAGGTTCGTGGTTGCAATCGACGGCAATGTCGATTTTGGTATATCGCCTCACTGGGAAGGCGACTGACCTCGGTATCACGGTTGCAATGCAGTTCTTGCCGATGTTGATTTTTGGTGCATGGGCGGGGGCCGTAGCTGACCGGCGAGACAAGCGTCGTATGTGTTTGTTTACACAGTCATTAATGACAGCGCAAGCATTGTTGTTGGCTGGTCTAGATTTCGCCGGCTTGGTTTCGGTTCCAGTCGTGTATGTGTTGGCATTGCTACTCGGTCTAGCCAATGCCTTTGATAACCCGGCCCGTCGCGGATTGGTTGTTGAACTTGTTCCGCCCGAGGACATCAGCAATGCCATGGCTTTGAACACTGCGGTGATGACAGGTTCACGTATTTTTGGTCCGGCATTAGCGGCCGCACTAGTTGGTCCGTTGGGAACTGCCTGGTTATTCACGATTAACGGCGTCTCTTTCGTAGCCGTTTTGGCTTCGCTGTTGTTGATTAACCGCAAGACATTGTTTAGTTCACCAAAAGCCGCTCGCGGTGGGACGCCTGTGCGCGATGCATTGCGTTTCGTTACTGGCAATAGACAGTTGCTATCGCTGCACATTGTGTTGGTCGTGGTCAGTACGTTCGCGTTCAACTACTCGGTCTCGTTACCAAAATTAAGCGCGGTGCGTTGGGGCGATGAACGCTGGTTCGGGTGGGTGTTGTCGGTATTGAGCATCGGCAGTGTTGTTGGTTCGTTGTATTCGGCGTCGCGAAAAGAGGCGTCACTGAAGTTGTTCTTTGGCAGTGTGGTGGTGCTTGGAATATCTGGACCGATGGTTGCCTGGGCGCCTTCAGGTTGGCTTGCCTTCGTTGGTGCAGTGCCATTGGGCATCGGTGGAGCCATCTTCTTGTCGTCGTTTAATGGACTGGTGCAGCAGCAAAGCCCAGCAGATATGCGAGGCCGCTTGTTGGCCTTATCGGCGGTGGCGTTCTTGGGCTCAACGCCAATTGGCGGACCAGTCACTGGTCTGATTGCCGACTGGGCGGGGCCAGAGTGGTCGCTTGCTTACGGAAGCTTCTTGTCGCTTCTGATTTTGTCCATTGTGGTGTACTTCTTGAAAACAACTTCGCCAAATTCGAAACCCCTAGTACTCTGAACAGTGATGTCGCGTTCTTCGGTACTTCGTCAATTGACATGGTCGCAACTCGATGCGGCACAACGTTCGGCATTAGTTGACCGCGATCTCAACAAAGTCATTACCACTGAACTACGCGAACAGATTTCGGCCTTAGTCCTTGACGTTCGCGAACGTGGTGATGCGGCAGTGTGTGATGCTCTTGCCAAATTCGACAAAGTTTCGGTGGCTCCATCGGGTCTTCGCGTATCAGATGACGAATGGGAATCTGCGCCAGCCAAAGTTGATCCCGCACTACGTGTGGCAATCACCGACATGGTCGATCACATTCGTCGCTTCAATGAGCATCTCTTGAGCCACCTTGGCAACTGGCAATTTGAAAGCGATCCAGGACTGATGGTCGGCGAGCGCGTGAGCGCAATCGCTTCGGCAGGTTTGTTCTGTCCAAGCGGCAAAGCAAGTTACCCAAGTGTTCTTGCGCAACTTGGCACACCCGCAGTTGTTGCTGGAGTCAAGAACATCGCAGTTGTTGTGCCACCCCAGCCTGGTGCCAATGGTGCGGTCGACCCTGTTGTCATTACGGTCGCGCGCGAACTTGGTCTACGCGAAATCTTTCGAGTGAACGGCCCGGCAGGTGTGGCTGCGCTCGCATTTGGAACCGAATCCATTCCGCGGGTGGTCAAACTGATGGGCCCAGGTTCTTTACCCGTGACTGTTGCGCAGCTTGAAGTGCAGCGCTTCGGAACCGCCACGCAAATGGCGCTTGGGCCAACCGAAAGTGTGGTGATCGCCGACGATTCGGCCGACCCCATTCGTTTGGCTGCCGACTTGTTGATCGAGGCAGAGCACGGAACCGACAGTTGCACTTTGTTAATTACGACGAGCGCCACATTGGCCGCAGCAACCGAAGTTGAATTGGTGAAGCAGATTGCGCAGTTACCAGAAGTGCGAGCCGAAGCCGCCGCATCATCGCTTGGTGTTAATGGTGGCTGTGTTCTTGTGAAAGATATGACAGAAGCAGCACTAGTTGCTAATGAATTCGCCCCAGAACACTTGCAATTAGTTGTCCGGTCCGAAATTGAAGATTCGGTTGTTGAGATGCTCGTGCACGCTGGAGAAATTTTGCTTGGCCAAGACACGCCATTTTCGGCGGGTAATTTCGTTCTCGGCCCACCGGCCTCGTTGCCAACCAATGGTTATGCGCGAGTAACAAGTGGTGTCACAGTTGATGCATTCCTCAAGCGCACCGCGATCGCTCGTGCCGATAACGCGGCTCTCCGTCGTTTGGCTCCGACCGTTTTGGCACTTGCCGATATTGAAGGTTTTCCCGCACACGGCAACGCAATTCGTTTGCGATTCCCCGATCTGTAAGGTTTCATGATGACGCGCGCGATTATGTGGTTTCGTCGAGACCTACGACTGACCGACAATCCAGCACTTCTTCGGGCGTTAGCCGAACACACCGATGTCGTTCCAGTTTTTGTCGTCGACCCAAACTTGTTAGAGAACGCCGGGGCACCTCGCGTGGCGTACATGTGCGATGCATTGAATGCGCTTGACAATTCGATGGGTCGGGCATTGGTATATCGCCATGGCGATCCCGTAGATGTGATTGTGGCACTTGCTCATGAGGTTGGGGCAGATGATGTGTATGTAGCACGTGATTTTGCCCCGTATGGACGACGACGTGACGCCGAAGTTGGATTACGCCTCAAGGAACTCGGCAAGCGTTTGCACGGTGTTGGCTCACCGTACGCAGTCGATCCAGGCGTCGTGACCAAAGACGATGGTTTGTCGTACTCGGTGTACACGCCATTTTCGAAGCGTTGGTTAGCGAATGGTTGGCCGGCTCCACTTGATGCGCCCAAAGACCCGCAATGGCATGGTGCCCCTTCGGTGCCGTGCGAAGGTCCACCAATTCGACCTGAGATTTCGTTCGTGTTGCCACCTTGCAACGAAGAAGATGTACATGATCAATGGAACGAATATCGCTTACGTGGTGTTGACGGACTTGATGGTTACGCAGATCGTCGTAACGACCCATCGGTAAATGGCTCAAGCCGACTGTCGGCAGCGCTGCGATGGGGAATTGTGCACCCACGGCAGTTGTTAGCCGATCTTTTTCCTGGACCATCGCACAACGTGTTTCGCAATGAACTGGCGTGGCGCGATTTCTACGCCGACGTGATGTTTCGATTTCCTGATACAGGTTGGAAAAATCTCAATCGCAAACTTGATGGCCTGGCTCATGATGAAGGTCCAATCGCCGAAGAGCGTTTTTCGGCATGGTGTCGCGGAGAGACGGGTTTTCCGATAGTTGACGCTGGCATGCGCGAGTTGGTGCAAACAGGTTGGATGCACAATCGTGTCCGCATGATCACGGCCAGCTTCTTGGTGAAAGATTTACACTTGCCTTGGCAGTGGGGTGCCAAATTCTTTATGAAGCATCTTGTTGACGGTGATATTGCTAGCAACTCACATGGCTGGCAATGGACCGCTGGTACCGGAACCGATGCGGCGCCGTATTTCAGAGTCTTTAATCCGATGCTGCAGGGTGAGCGCTACGACCCAGCGGGCGACTATGTGCGCCGTTTTGTTCCTGAACTTGCATCGTTGCCGAGTTCGCTGATCCATGCTCCCCATGACTTAAAGCGCAAGGGAGCAGGTGTCCCTTTGGGCTATGTGGCTCCGATTGTCGATCATTCTGTTGAACGTGATGAAGCACTCGCGCGTTACAAGGCGATGGGCGTCGAGGGGACATGAGTCGTCGGGGCAGTGCGCTAGATTAGTCGTGTCATGTTGGACGACCGTAAGACCGCAATTCTTCGAGCAGTGGTGCAGGAGTACATCGGCACCGGCCAGCCCGTTGGCTCAACTCATATTGCCACCGCACCTGATATCAACGTCTCTTCGGCCACAGTACGTAATGAGATGGCGGTTCTTGAGCAAGAAGGTTTCTTAGCTCAACCCCACACATCGGCTGGTCGTGTTCCGACTGATAAGGGTTATCGCTTTTTCGTTGATCATCTCAGTCAGCCAGGTCGTCTTGATGATGTCAAGGTTGGTCAGGTCCGTGATTTCTTTGACGGAGCACACGGCGGCATGGAAGAGCTACTTGCGCGGACATCGCATCTTGTGGCTGGTCTCACCAATTACGCCTCGGTTGTGCTTGGTCCCAAAGTTGAACGAGCTGAAATTCGTGCTGTTCAAATCGTTGGACTTTCGGCCCGCCAGGCAATGGTGGTTGCGGTGATGTCAAACGGTTCAGTTGAAAGCGAACATCTTGAGTTCGACGCAGAAGTTTCCGAAACTCGTCTCGGTGCCGCGACTGTTCACATGCAACGCCATCTCGTCGGGCATGTACTCGCTGGGTCGCGCGATATTCCTGTAAGTGGTGATGCCGGAGTCGATGCGATTTGTCAGAAAGCCAATGCGGCACTTCGACATGTTGGCGCCGACGATTCGGTGTACGTCGGTGGAGCGTCATCTATGGCATCGGCTTTTGACGCAGTTGATGTCGTGCGCCAGGTTTTGCAAACGTTAGAGCAGCAATATTTAGTGGTGACCTTGGTACGCGACATTCTCGACCGGGGCCTGAGTGTCTCAATTGGTGCTGAACATGGCATTGAACCACTGGCGAGTTGCTCGGTGGTTGTGTCTCCAGTAGTGGTGGACGGTGAGCAACTCGGAACAATCGGGGTTCTCGGGCCAACCCGGATGGACTATCCGCAGGCCCTCGCAACTGTTGAAGTGGTCTCCGATCGGCTCGGGCGGCGACTTGGCGAAAGCTGAGTTGTCGTGATCGAAAAATAACAATTGTAGAATTATCGCGAATATGGCTGACTATTACGAACTCCTTGATGTGCGGCGCGATGCCTCGGCCGACGAAATTAAGAAGGCCTATCGGGTGAAGGCTCGGCAGTTTCACCCAGATGCCAATCCAGGTGATGCGAGCGCCGAAGAAAAGTTCAAACAGGTTGCTCAGGCGTACGAAGTTTTGTCCGATGCCGATTCGCGAGCTCGCTACGACCGTTTTGGTGAAGCAGGTGTTTCGGGTTCTGGCGGCGGTGGCGGCGGAGACTTCTTTGGCGGCGGCGGCGGACTCGGCGATATTTTCGAATCATTTTTTGGCGGCAGCCCCTTTGGTCAACAGCGAGGCCCAGCAGGTCCGCCGCGAGGGCAAGACCTTGAAGTGGTGGCTGATCTCTCATTCGAGCAGGCCGTTTTTGGTGCCAATGTTCCGGTGAGTGTGCGTACAGCGCTTGTGTGCGACGACTGTTCAGGTTCAGGTGCTGGCTCTGGTACTCAGCCGGTGAAGTGTTCTGAGTGCAACGGCATTGGCCAAGTTCAGCGTGTACGTCAAAGTTTGCTTGGTCAGATGGTTTCAATGCAGGCCTGTCAGCGTTGTCGTGGCTTTGGTCAAATCATCGCGACACCGTGCGCAACTTGTAACGGTGAAGGTCGCGTGATCACCGAAAAGACATTCCAAGTCGATGTCCCAGCAGGCGTGGATACTGGTTCAACATTGCGATTGACGGGTCGTGGAGCCGTTGGTCAACGCGGTGGTTCGGCTGGCGATTTGTTTGTGCACTTGCGCGTGAAGCCGCATGCAATGTACGAGCGAGATGGCATCAATCTCATGACTGAAGTTGAAATTTCGATTGCGCAGGCGACGCTCGGTGTATCACTAGAACTTGAAACGCTTGATGGTGAAGAGACTTTATTAATTCCTGCCGGAACTCAACCAGGTCGACAATTTGTTTTGAAAAAGCGTGGTGTTCCTCGTTTGCAGTCGACGGGTCGTGGTGACCTCATTGCTGTTGTCAAAGTAGTTGTGCCGACAAAATTGTCCGATGATGAATCAGAGTTATTGCGCACATTCGCCGAAAAGCGTGGCGAAGATGTGGCGCCTGCTGACAAAAGTTTTTTCTCGCGTATCAAGTCGGCCTTCTCATGATTGAGCGGCGTCGTGCCGCGGCTCACGCGTTTGTCATTGACGTCAACGCTCCTTTTCTCAACGATGACGATTTTCATCATCTGGCAAAGGTTCTTCGTTTACGCAGTGGTGAGTCGGTGTCAGTGAGCGATGGTCGCGGTTCGTGGCGAATCTGTACGTACGATTTGTCGGCGGCATTGGCAATAGACGATTCGGTAGTTCACTTCGAGACAAATCCACGATCGTTGACAGTTGCATTTTCGGTCACTAAGAACGACAAGCCCGATTTGGTCATTCAAAAATTGACCGAACTAGGTATTGACCACATCGTCCCGATGATCACTGAACGTTCAATCGTGCGCTGGGACAGTGACAAAGGTGCAAAAAATCAAGCCCGGTGGCAAAAGATTGCCCGTGAAGCGGCAATGCAAAGTCGCTCGGTGTTCTTGCCAACTATTCACGAGGTGTATCCATCCATCGAAAAATTTGTCGACACAAACGGACCAAATATCGCGGTTGCCGATCCTGAAGGTGGGGCTTTGACCACCGATATCTCAACCCTTGTGATTGGCCCAGAAGGTGGATTCACTCATCAAGAGATGGACTTGATGCCACAGCGAGTGTCATTGCCTGGTGGAATCTTGCGCGCCGAAACTGCCGCAGTGGCTGCTGGTGTGATGTTGAGTCATATGAGGTCGCGCCATGGTTAAGAAGGCCCGCAGGTCAGTCCCGATTATTGATGAAGATGACGCAGTTTCGGCGGAGTACAACGTTCGAATAGGTGAACGACTTCGAGCAATTCGTCGGCAAAAGAAATTGTCACTTCAAGAAGTCGAAGCTGTTTCTCACGAAGAGTTCAAAGCTTCGGTCCTTGGAGCATACGAGCGGGGCGAGCGATCGATTTCGTTACCCCGTCTACGCCGTTTGGCCAATTTTTACGATGTGCCGATTGAGCAGTTATTGCCCAAAGAAGCACAACTTGACGATGGGCGTTCTGTCGCGGCTTCGACAAAGTTGGCTATTGATTTAGTGAAGTTGGCAACAATTGATGGCGCGGGTTTTGCGACGTTGTCGCGGTATCTCTCGATGATTCAGGTTCAGCGTGGAGACTTCAATGGCAAGGTTCTGACAGTTCGAGCCGACGATGTGCGGGCGATAGCCGTCATGCTTGATGTCGCCATTGATGACGTTCGGGTGCATCTTGAAGAAATTGGCATTCTCTTTCAAATATCGCCGAGAACATAATGCGTGCAACTGCCGAAAACCCGGGTTACGGCGCTTACGTGCACATTCCGTTTTGTCGCCATCGTTGCGACTATTGCGCCTTTGCAACCTTCACCGATCGTGATCACATCATCGAGAAATATCTTGACTCATTGGCGACCGAAATATCGCGAGCAGTTGCGCAGGGCATGCCGACGGCAACATCAATTTTCGTCGGAGGTGGGACCCCGACGCGTGTACCAGCTGAGGCGTTAATAAGGGTTCTGTCACATATTCCAACGACGAGCGACGCCGAAATAACCATCGAATGCAACCCCGACGACGTCACGAGTGAGATGTTGCAAATTTTCCGCGATGGTGGCGTTAATCGCCTGAGTTTTGGCGTGCAATCAATGCAAACCCATGTTCTGCAATCGCTGGGTCGAACTCATAATCCGGCAAATGTTGAAAAGTCCGTTGAACTAGCTCGGCATGCAGGGTTTGCCGATATCAATCTCGACATCATTTATGGCGTCCATGGCGAATCTGTCGCTGATTGGGCTGCAACGGTTGCATCGGTCGTGCAACTTGAGCCAACGCATATCTCGGCCTATGGGCTGACCGTTGAAGGGGGAACACCCCTTGCTGATGATCCCAGTCGATATCCCGATGATGATGTTCAGGCCGAAATGTACGAAGTTGTTGACGATTTGTTGACCGCAGCAGGCATGGAGAACTACGAGGTTTCCAATTGGTCGTTGCCGGGGCGAGAGTGCCAACACAATCGTCTGTATTGGTTTCAAGGTAACTACGCCGGATTCGGCAGTGCGGCCCACGCGCATCACGATGGGCGACGTTCGTGGAATGTGCGTACACCTGATCGATTTATTGAATTGATTGAGTCCGCTCAAAGCGCTGAATCGTCGAATGAAATTCTTGATGGCGATGCCCGACGTATCGAGGGATTGCAGTTGGCCTTACGTATGCGTGAAGGAGTGCCCATTGATTCGTTTAGTGGGAGCGACCTTGAACTGATGAGCGAATTGGTGCTGGTCGATAACGGGCAAGTTACTTTGACTCGTGCGGGCCGACTGATGGCTAATGAAGTCGCCTTGCGATTGCACTAGGAGAAGTTGATTGGGGCGCCTCAAATATGGCGACCGTGGGGTGGGCGAGGACCCCGCACAGGCTGTAGGGTATGACTGCTTTTGGGCGTGTAGCTCAGTTGGTTAGAGCGCTACCTTGACATGGTAGAGGTCCCGGGTTCGAGTCCCGTCATGCCCACCAAAAGCCCCACTGCGGTGGGCTTTGTCTTTTTCTGGCGCAGGGCTCAGCGGGCGTTGTCGCCGAAGCGGTATTCGTAGGTCAATTCGTCGATACGAGCCTTGATTCCGGTATCGATTGGAGAACCGACAGCAGCGACGGGATCAGCGATTTGATCGGGTCGACTTGCGCCAATGATTGGTGAGGTGATGGTTGGATTGGCGAGCACCCACTGCACTGCAAGCGTTGCCATTGAAACCCCGGTCTCTTCGGCAATCGGGCGCAGTTGGTCAACGGTGTCAAACATGCGCTCATGCCAATAACGATCTTGATATCGGCCAGCAGCGAATCCGAGTGTGAAACGACTGCCTTCGGTTGGGGCTCCGCGTAAGTGCTTGCCACTTAAGAATC
>Ga0194041_10000165_pt1 | contig 25680 bp, 20 predicted proteins | sample JunL449m_MetaG_FD_160082 | JGI IMG/M metagenome (GOLD analysis project Ga0194041, IMG submission 160082) | Anoxic zone freshwater microbial communities from boreal shield lake in IISD Experimental Lakes Area, Ontario, Canada - Jun2016-L442-9m | ecosystem: Environmental > Aquatic > Freshwater >...
GCCAAACGGCGGTGCGGGTCAAATCAGGGGCCACATGTCTGGGGGCCTATGGGGCAAACGCCTTCGAGACACAAGACATGGTCTGCGCATCGCTCCCCGGCAAAGATGCTTGCGCTGGTGACAGCGGCGGTCCTTTGGTTGATGGCGTGGGTGCCGCAGGACTCTTGGTGGGCGTCGTTTCGTGGGGAACCGGCTGCGCGCTCAACCGGTATCCCGGTGTCTATTCGCTGACGGTCCATAACCGTTGTTGGATCGAAAGCACTATCAACGTGCCGGGAGCACCAGCAGCGCTTGCGACAGCACAGACTGACGGCGCGATTGGTGTTGACTGGTCGTGGACTAAACCGTGTTCGGTCGCGCCAGATCCCACCAGTTTCCGGATTCGAGTCGCCGAAACGGGTCAGCAGTTTGATGTCGGCGGCGGCGTGCGGCACTTCGATCTGACAGCACTCGCGAATGGGGTTCCGTTGACCATTTCTGTCACCGCCTTCAATTCGAACGGCGAAGGCGCGCCCGTCACCACGGTGACAACACCGGCAGCGAACCCCGTCACAGCCCAGGAGGCAGTCTGGTCCGCCTATCGTCAGGCAACGACAACCTTCGTGTTGGCCCCCCATCCAGGCGATCTTCAATGGCGCGTTGAGTACGGAGTCAACCTCCGATTCTCAGCCACGCCATGGCAGACCGCGCCCGCGAGTGCGACACCAGAAGCGATTGTGGTACCCGTGGCTGGCGTGACCATCGATCACGATCTGCAACTGCGAATCACGACCACGGACGGCACCACCAACATCAGTACCAACCACATTCAGCTCACCGCACCACAGCCACCCGTTGCCACCAGTGACGCTCGCGTTAGCGGCTCGGCGGCCGTCGGCGGCGCCTTACGTTGTGCGTTGGGACGCTGGTCGGGCACGCGACCGTTCGTCGCGTCTCGGATTTGGCTCCGAGGTGGGCGCAAGGTACCCGGCGCTGTTGATCCGACCTACGTCGTCAGGTCGGCCGACTCGGGCTCGACCCTGACCTGTCGGGTAACCATTTCTGGTCCCGGCGGCATCGTCAACCAGACAACGCCGGCGCGCGCGATCGGTCCTTAAGGCTCGCTGACGTCACCGGTGGCGTCTTCGTGACGCCGTGCTACACCGTCGACGTGCGCGGCATCCGCCACAGCCTGGGCAACGCTCTCCACAACCTTGCGGTTAAACACGCTCGGAACGATGTAGTCAGGCGCGAGCTCGTCGACCATAATGACGTCGGCAATTGCCTTGGCCGCCGCGATCTTCATGCCCGACGTAATTTCCCGCGCTCGCACATCAAGGGCCCCGCGGAAGATCCCGGGGAACGCCAAGACGTTATTGATCTGATTCGGGTAGTCACTACGCCCGGTCGCCATGACCGCGACAATGCCTTCAACCTCTTCGGGCAAGACCTCGGGTGTGGGATTCGCCATTGCGAAGACGATCGGCTTGGCTGCCATCGAGCGCACCATGTCCACCGTGATGGTGCCGGGACGCGAGAGGCCAATCACGACATCCGCATCCGCGACCGCTGCGGCGGCAGTTCCCGAAATTCCGAGCGGGTTCGTCCGTTCGGCATACTGCTGCAGAGCGGAATCGAGGCCGGGCCGATCGCGATGAACAATGCCGTCGATGTCGCAACCGATGATGTGCGTTGCCCCGCCGGCCAGCAACATGTCCGTCACGGCCGTCCCCGCGGCCCCGGTTCCGATAATCGCAATACGAACGTTCTCAAGCTCTTTACCGACGACCCGAAGCGCGTTGCGTAGCGCTGCAAAAACGGTCACGGCCGTGCCGTGTTGATCGTCGTGAAAAACCGGGATATCGAGGGCCTCTTGCAGGCGCCGCTCGATCTCAAAGCATCGCGGAGCGCCAATGTCTTCGAGGTTGATTCCACCAAACGCCGGCGCAAGGGCCTTGACACACATCACGATCTCATCCGAATCGGTGGTATCGAGACAGATGGGCCAGGCGTCGACGCCGGCGAACTCCTTGAACAACATGGCCTTGCCTTCCATCACTGGCATGGCGGCCTCTGGCCCAATGTCACCAAGGCCGAGTACGGCCGTACCGTCGGTGACGACCGCAATCGTGTTGCCCTTCGACGTCAGGTTCCAGACCATCTCAGGGTCATCGACAATCGCCTGACAGACCCGCGCCACTCCTGGCGTGTAGGCCATCGAGAGATCGTCACGTGTGCGGATGGGCACCTTGGCAGCCATCTCGATTTTGCCACCCTTGTGCATCAAAAAGGTTCGATCCGAGACGTTGACTACGCGAATACCGTCGATTGCGCGTATGGCGTCGACGACGCGGTAGCCGTGCTCTTCGTTGGCACACAACACACTGATGTCCCGCACGACGGAACCAGAATCGACCCGCACGAGGTCGATGGCGCCCAGTACGGCGTCAGCCTCACCAATCACCGCAGCGACGCGCGCAAACTGGCCCGGCTCGTGCGGAATCACGGCACGAATGGTCAAACTGTAGGACGCGGAGTGGTGCGTAGCCATGCCTCGCAGCGTAGCGTGGTTGCGGTGCGGCTAGTCTCTCCCTATGCCGAAGAAAGCCTCCGAACTTGATCTGAACGATGGACCGGCACGGGACAGTCGACTTTTTCTTGTCGACGGCAACTCTCTCGCGTACCGCGCGTATTACGCGCTGCCGGAGGATTTCGCGACGAGCGAAGGATTTCCGACCGGAGCGCTGTTCGGCTTTGCGAGCATGATGCTCAAGTTGCTCCAGGACTACACGCCGAGTGGCGTAATCGTCTGCTGGGACGAGAAGCCGACCGAACGACTCGCGCTGCATCCCGGCTACAAGTCGACGCGAAAGCCAACACCAGAGCTCCTCAAGGAGCAGCGCCCATTTTTTCCCGAGCTGGTTGAGGCTTTTGGCTATCGCAACCTGAGCGTGATAACCCGTGAGGCAGATGATGTCATCGGCACGTTGACGCGCATTGCCGACGAGCAGGGCATCCAGACGTGCGTCGTGTCGACCGATCGCGACGCCTTCCAACTCGTTTCGGATCGTGTCTGCCTGATGATGACGCCACGCGGTATGACGGACGTACTCGTCTACACGCCGAGCCGTGTTGCCGAGCGCCTCGGCGTGCCACACACCGCTGTCCCCGATCTGATCGGGCTCAAGGGAGATACCTCCGATGACATTCCCGGCGTCCCCGGGATCGGTGAGAAGACGGCGGCCGAGCTACTGGAACGTTTTGGGACGCTCGAGGGTGTCTACGACCACATCGATGAGATCAGCGGTCCGAAGCGCAAGCAGTCGTTGCTGGAAAACCGCGAAGAGGCCTTTCGTTCGCGCGAACTCGGAACCATCGTCCGCGACATCCCCGAGTTGGCTGATTTCAATCCATCCGGTGAGATGGGGGCGCCGCCCGATCGTTCTCGCCTTGCCGAGCTGTTCCGCAAGTGGGAGATGCACGGGCTACTGCGACGCCTCGATGATCTCGAGACGCTGCTCCCTGCCCTGACGCTCGATGCCCCGGTGGCAACGGGTCCGATTGTGCGAGGCAAGACGACCACCGCTGGCGAACTCGTTGCGCTACTCGCCGATTGCCCCGAGGCAGGCATTGCAGTCACTGACGGATTTCTCGGTGTAGCCAGCGACGCCGGCAACTGGGTGGTGCCGGTCGGGGACACGGCCATCGCGGAGGCCCTGGCCGGGCCAGGCCTCATTGCCCACGATGCCAAGGTCGCGCTACGGGCCCTCGGTGCCGAACGCCTCGCCCCGGCCTTTGACACAGCCTTGGCCGCCTACCTGCTTGACCCGGGCCGTAGCGGTTACGCCTTCGACGATCTGATGCGCGAGTACGGACTGGCCATCGAGACCGACGGGGAAGGGAGGGACGCGCTGCGACAGGCAATCGGGGTGCGGAGCCTCTATCCGCTCCTGACCGAGCGTCTCGCCGATCGCCACCTGCTCGGCCTGCTCGCCGATCTCGAATTGCCGCTCGTGCCGGTGCTGGCCGAGATGGAGCGCGTGGGTATCGCGGTGGACACGCCCGTGCTCGAAGCCATTGCCGAGCGCTGCGCAACCGAACTAGCCGAGTTAGAGACCGAAGCCCATCGTCTCGCGGGTGGCCCATTTGCCCTCGGCTCGCCAAAACAACTCGGTGAGATCCTGTTCGGCCGACTCGGGCTGCCGGTCCAGAGTTCTGGTAAGACCGGTCCGTCGACCGACCGCACGGTGCTGGCAAAGTTGCGCTCTCGCTCGCCGATCATCCCCGTCATCGAACGGTGGCGTGAGTTGTCCAAACTGCTGTCGACGTATCTGCGCGCGCTTCCTGAGGCGGCGGCCGGCGACGGGCGGGTGCACACGACGTTTTCTCAGCACACAGCCGCCACCGGCCGACTCTCGTGCACCCATCCCAACCTGCAGGCGATCCCAGTCCGAACGCCGATTGGGCAAGAGATCCGTGCGGCATTTGTCGCCCCGCCCGGACGTCTACTGATCTCCTGCGACTACTCGCAAGTCGAGTTGCGTATCCTCGCGCACCTCTGCCAGGAGCCCGGTCTCGTCGACGCCTTCCGGCGTGGTGAGGATGTCCATCGTGCGACCGCCGCCGAGGTGCTCGGCAAGCCCGTGGACGAGATCACCAAGGAAGAGCGCGACCGCGCCAAGGCCGTCAACTTCGGCATCATCTATGGCATCTCGGCCTTTGGACTGGCCGAACAACTCGAAATCGACCGTAACGAGGCCCAGGAGTACATCGATACGTATCTCGGCCGGTATCCCGCCGTCCAGCGGTTTATCGCCGACACGATCGAGGAGACGGCGGAGCGCGGGTATGCACTCACGCTGTTGGGGCGACAACGACCCATCCCAGAGCTGCGGGCTAAAAATCGCCAGGTCCACCAGTTGGGTGAACGGCTTGCCATCAACTCGTTGATTCAGGGCAGCGCCGCGGACATCATCAAGGTTGCGATGATTGCCTGCGATCGGCGTCTCCGCGACGAACGTCACGACGCCTCGCTCGTTCTGCAGGTACACGACGAACTCGTCTTCGAGGTAGCTGCAGGCCACGCGGATGCGGTCCAGAGCCTGGTGGTCGAGGAGATGGTCAGTGCCTACGCACTGGATCCGCCGCTCGTTGCCGACGCGGGGTGTGGCCCAACGTGGGCCGCCGCTAAGGAGTAAAGCGGGCGCTGTCGCCCCAGAAACGGGCCGCTGGTATCGTTTCGCCCGTTATCGAGCCATCCGGCTCACCTCATAAGGACAGTCCTCTACCGATGCCACAGACCAAAGAAGAGATGATCGCCGACGATCCGAGCGTTTGGATCGAAGTCAACGGCGAGATGGTGCCGAACTACGACGCAACAATCTCGGAGTTTTCCGAGGGCGACGTGGTGACCGGCAAGGTCGTGCGCATCGACAAGGACGAAGTCCTGATCGATATTGGCTACAAGAGCGAAGGCGTCATCCCCGTCGCGGAGCTCTCGATCCGTCGCAGCGTTGATCCCTCTGACGAGGTTGAGCTCGGCGAAGAGGTCGACGCCCTGGTGATGACGAAGGAGGACGCAGACGGTCGTCTGATCCTCTCCAAGAAGCGCGCCCGCTTTGAGAAGGCGTGGAAGCGAATCGAGGCTGCTGCTGAGAGCGGCGAGCCCGTCGACGGCACGGTCATCGAGGTCGTCAAGGGCGGCCTGATCATCGATCTCGGCGTCCGTGGCTTCCTGCCCGCCTCGCTGGTCGACATTCGTCGTGTTCAGGATCTCGAAGAGTTCCGCGGCCAAGAGCTCCGCTGCAAGGTGATAGAGCTCAACCGCTCGCGCAACAACGTTGTGTTGTCCCGCCGCGCCATGCTCGAGGAGGAGCGTCGCGAGGTGCGCCAGCGCATCCTCGACGATCTCGCCCCAGGCAAGACAGTCAAGGGTCTCGTCTCCAACATCGTCGACTTCGGAGCGTTCGTGGACCTTGACGGTATTGATGGCCTGATCCACATCTCCGAGTTGTCGTGGAGCCACGTCAACCATCCGTCCGAGCTGCTCGAAATCGGCCAGGAGGTCGAGGTCAAGGTGCTCGACGTCGATCGCGATCGCCAGCGCATCTCGCTCGGTCTCAAGCAGACCCAGGCCGATCCGTGGCAGCGCGTGCTCGAGAGCTACCAGCAGGGCGACGTCGTCCACGGACGCGCGACGAAGGTCGTTACCTTCGGTGCCTTCGTCGAGATCCTGCAGGGCGTTGAGGGCCTGGTCCACATCTCCGAGCTGGCCGAGCGTCATATCGAGAACCCCCGCGAGATCGTCTCGCAGAACGACCACGTCCTCGTCCGCATCATCGAGATCGATGCCGAGCGTCGTCGCCTGTCCCTTTCGATGAAGCAGGTCTTGCCGGGCGATCCAGTGCTCGCACCGATCAGCCTGATTCCGGGCGGCGATCCGTTTATCGATCCAGATGAGCCGATCGCTGAGCCCGGTGGCGCTCCCGACCTCGAGTTGGATCATGTCGAAGAGGGCGAGTACGACCTTGAGGGTCTCTTGCCGCCAGGTATGGCTGCCGAGGTTGCCGCCGCTGTTGCAGCTGAGCACGCTGCCAAGTTGGCTGCCGCTGCCGCTGCCGAAGGCGCCGAGGCTGAGGCAGTTGTCGAGGAGGCCGTCGTCGAAGCCGAGGTTGAGGCCATCGTCGAAGAGGCCGTCGTCGAAGCCGAGGTTGAGGCCATCGTCGAAGAGGCCGTTGCCGAGGCTGAGGTTGAGGCTGTCGTCGAAGAGGCGATCGCCGAGGCCGACGCGGAAGTTCCCGAAGCGTAAGCCGGGCCGGTGTCTCGCCGGCCTTTAGTGATCGGTCTAACGGGCGCCATCGGCGTCGGAAAATCGTCGGTACTCGCTGCGTTCGCGCTGCGCGGTTATCCCGCGCTGAGTGCGGACGCAGTGGTCCACGATCTCTACCACCAGAGCGCCGTGCGTGATCAGATCGAAGACCACTTCGGCGCCGACGTGATCACGACCGACGGCGACGTTGATCGAGCCGCGCTCGCGCGCCGGTGCTTCGGTGACCCTGTGGCCCTGACGTGGCTCGAGCAGTTGCTCCATCCTCTCGTGGCGGAGCAGTTGAGTACTTGGGTCTCGCAGCAGGCAGAAGGTGACAGTCCGCCCGCACTGGTCGTCTACGAGTCGCCGTTGCTGTACGAGGCTGGCCAGACAGACCGTTTCGATCGCATTCTGGTCGTCACGGCACCCGAGGCGGTTCGTCGAAAGCGACTCGAACAGCGCGGCGGGCTTGAGCGCATTGCCGAACGTGAGGCGCGCCTCTGGTCGCCTGAGCGTCGGGAGGCCGCTGCCGACGACATTCTGGACAACGGTGGCACGCTCGAACAACTGCAAAACGCGGTTGACGGGTACATCGCGCGATACGCTGGGCAGTAATGCGCCGTCTGTTCGGAGCCCTCGCGCTCGTCGTGCTTGTGCTCGGCGCGGTCGCCATCTACGCGGTTCGAACCGAACCGGGCTGGTACATTCGTGCGCGCTTCCCGCTCCACTACCAGACAATTATCGAGGCGCATGCCATTAACTACGGCCTCGATCCGTCGCTGGTGGCTGCGGTCGTCTACACCGAGTCAAAGTTTGACCCCAACGCCAAGTCGTCAGCGGGTGCGATTGGCCTGATGCAACTTCTGCCTCAGACGGCACAGGGTATTGCAGATCGCACAGGCGGTGGCAACTTCACTCCGGACGATCTCTACAACCCCGAGATCAATATTCGCTACGGCTGTTGGTACCTAACCAAACTGCGCGATAAATACGCCGAGCATCCACAGGCACTCGAACTAGCCCTCGCGGCTTACAACGCGGGGCAAGGCAATGTTGATCACTGGGTTGCGACCACACCGGCCGGAAAGCCCGTCCGCATTCGGTTTCGCGAGACACGCGACTATGTGCGTCGCGTTGAAGAGCTTGAGAGTCTCTATCAACGTGGCTACGGGCTACGCTGACGCCATGCAGTTAACGCCCCGCGAACTCGATCGCCTGCTCCTGTTCCAAGCGGCGGAGTTAGCCCGCGCCCGTCTCGACCGTGGACTACTCCTCAACGCACCTGAGGCGACCGCGATCATCGCCGATGCCGTCTGTGAGGCGGCACGCGACGGCGCAACGCACGCAGAGGCCGTCGCAGCCGGAATGGCAGCGCTCACGCCACATCAGGTTCTCCCCGGCACGTCGTCGCTTGTTCAGCACCTTGAGGTCGAGGCATTGTTTACCGACGGATCCCGCCTGGTCGTTCTGTCGGCGCCGCTTGGGGATGCCGAGGCTGATGGTCCCGGTGCCGTCAGTGTCCGCACCGTCGAACCGCTCAACGTGCCCGACACGAACTCTCTTGTCGTCGTCAACACGGCAGCGGTTCCGATCGCGGTGACCTCCCACTGGCACTTTTTCGAAACGAATCGCCAGCTAGATTTTGACCGTGCTGCAGCGTGGGGCCGGCGACTGGCGATTCCTACCGGCAGCACGATTCGGTGGGAGCCAGGCGAGGCCCACACGGTCACCCTACGGCCGTTTGCCGGCCGTCGCATTGCCTATGGCTTCGCAGGTCTTGTGAATGGGTCATTGGACGCTGACGGCGCACTACCCGCGGCGCTGGCCCTGGCGCGCGACCGCGGCTATCTCGGAGTCGGGGTATGACACTTCCTGCCGATGTCTACGCACGGGTGTACGGCCCTACGACGGGCGATCGCATTCGCCTCGGCGACACCAGCCTCTGGGTCGAAGTAGAACAGGACGATCAAGAGCGCGGCAACGAGGTGATGGGTGGCTTCGCCAAGACCGCGCGTGACGGTCTGATGGCGCAGGCAACCACGGAAGCCGTCGAGATAGCGGTCACGCAAGTTGTGATCATCGATCCAATCCTTGGCGTCCGCAAAACCGCAATTGGCATCAGTGACGGACGCATTGTCTCGATCGGGCGAGCCGGAAACCCCGACATCATGGATGGCGTCGATGTCGTCCTCGGGACGGACACCGCGATCGTTTCCGGCGAGGGCCTCATCGCAACTGCTGGAGCAATCGATTCGCACGTCCACCTGTTGTCGCCGCAGATCATCCCGCAGGCACTCGCAGCGGGCTTTACGACGCTGGTGATTCAGGACTACGGGCCCGTTTGGAATCTCGGGACCAACCCAATTTGGGCGCTGCGCCACATCCATGCCGCGCTTGATCAGTCGCCGATCAATACGTTGATGCTGACGCGTGGTTCGTCGAGTCGTCCGGAACCACTGGAGCGGATGCTCCAGGCCGGTGCCGGCGGTCTGAAGATCCACGAGGACGTCGGTGCCCACGCGACAGCACTCGAGATGGCTCTCCGGGTTGCCGACGAACACGATGTCCAGCTGTGCGTCCATACCGATGGCCTCAACGAGTGTCTGACCGTCGAGGACACCTTGGCGCTGATTGGCGGCCGAACGCTGCACGCCTACCACATTGAGGGAACCGGTGGCGGTCATGCACCCGACGTCATGCGCCTCGCGGGTGAGCCCAATATTCTCACCTCGTCGACGAACCCAACGTTTCCCTTCGGAATCAATACGGCGGCAGAACACGCTGCGATGGTCGAGGCCGTGCACGTATTGCAACAAGACCTGCCGGGGGATCACCAGCTTGCGCTCGATCGGGTGCGACCCGCGACGATGGCCGCCGAAGATGTGCTGCACGATCTCGGCCTGATCCACATGACCTCGTCAGATAGCCAGGGGATGGGCCGCATCGGCGAGACACTCCGGCGCACCTTCCAGCTTGCGTCGGTCATGCGTGACGCCCGTGGGGGCGATGGCAGCGGGCACGACAACGAGCGGGTCCTGCGCTACCTCGCCAAGGCGACGATCAATCCAGCAATTGCCCATGGCATGGCCGACGAAATTGGGTCGCTCGAGGTTGGCAAGCTCGCCGATATCGTGCTTTGGAGCCCTGCCTGGTTCGCCGTCAAGCCGTTCCTGGTCCTGAAAGCTGGTTTTCCGACGTGGGGGATGAGCGGCGATCCGAATGCGTCGACGGCGTTTTCCGAGCCAACGCGTATTGCCGCTCAGATCGGCGCGATTGGGAACGCTCCCGCGCGAATGAGTCTCGCCTTCACCAGTCAGGCCGCGATTGATGGGGGAGGGGCAGCTGAGTTGCCGACCGCCAAGCAGCGCGTCGGTGTTCACGGAACCCGCACGCTCGGCGCAGTCGACATGGTGCGCAACACGACAACGGCAGCGGTTCGTGTCGATCCCACTACCCACGCTGTCTCCGTTGATGGTGAGATCATCGATACTCCGCCGGTTACCACCGTGCCCCTCTCGTCCCTCCACCTCCTCGGCTGACCATGACTCCTGTTGCCCTCTGCGCGCCCGACAAGCTTCGCGGCGCGCTCGATGCCCACGAGGCTGCACAGGCAATGGCGGAAGGCTGTCGTCAGGCCGGCTGGGATGCAATCGAACATCCGCTGGCGGATGGTGGCGAAGGTACCTGCGATGCGATCGTCCGCGGTCGAGGTGGGCGGCGCGAACTGATCAGTACCCGCGATGCGATCGGTCGTCCCCGCAAGGCTACGCTCGGTATTTTGCCCGACGGGTCCTGCGTCGTTGAGGCGGCTGAGGCAATCGGTCTGATGCACATTCCGCGGAATCGTCGCGATGTCATGCGCGCCACCAGCGCGGGGATCGCGCCTCTTGTCCTTGCGGCCCTCGATCGTGGCGCTCCGCGGATCGTGATCGGTCTCGGCGGTTCCGCGACCGTCGACGGCGGACTCGGTCTTCTGATTGGCCTCGGCTTGAAGGCCTTTGACAGCGATGGCAATGTACTACGTGGCCGTGGCATGGATCTTCCGGCTGTAGCTCGTCTCGAGCTCGGCGGGCTCGATCCGCGCCTTGCTCGGACGGAGCTCGTAGTCGCCCTGGATGTGGATAGCCCCTTGGCGGGTCCACTCGGCGCTGCACCCGTCTTTGGACCTCAGAAGGGCGCGTCGCCCGAGCAGGTCGCCATTCTCGACGCCGGTCTCGCAAAGTTGGATGTGCTGTACGGCGATCGCGCACGCCGACCCGGTGCAGGCGCAGCGGGTGGCCTCGGCGCTGCCTGCTTTCTCCTAGGGGCAACATCGATCCCGGGCGCCGAGTTGGTGATGCAAGAGACAGGCTTCGCTGAGCAGCTTGCCAGAGCAGAGCTCGTGTTGACCGCCGAGGGCGCTGTAGATGCACAGAGTGCGGCGGGTAAAACGGTCGCGCGCGTCGCCCAAGCGGCCCACTCTGCCGGCCTGCCGTGCGTGATTTTTGGCGGGCGGGTCGATGACGATGCAGCAGCGCTCTATCAAGTCGGCGCAACCGCGGTGCTCGGTATTGGTCGGGGCGTCAAGCCCATCCGCGAGGCACTGCGCTCCAGTGGCGACGATCTTCGTGCGGCTGCACGCGCAGTCTGCACACTACGTTCGTAACGCTCGGCTCAACTAGCGTCGCGCGAGTCGCTGGTCACCATTGCCACCGTTACCACCGTTACCACCGTTACCACCGTTGCCCGTGTTGCCCCACGTCATCGCTCCGCCGTTGAGGCCGGCTGCGGTTGTGACCAACTTGGAGCCGTTCTTGAGCCGGATTGTGACGGAATACGGAGCACCCTTTTTAAGCTTCGCCTTCGGGAACACGAGGGTCAGCGAGCCATCAGCCGCCGAAACTCCGCTCGCTATTTTTTTGGCCTTGCCCGAGACGGCCGTGCCCGTGGTGTATAGCGTCGCCGTGCAGACACTCTTGCGACAGGCGCTGAGCGCCTTGACGGAGACGGACGTGCTGCTGCCACTCGTCTTGACGGTGGTCTTCGCGGCCACCGACTTGCGCTTGACCTTGTAGGTCGGGGCGCTGAACGTGATGTCGGGGACGGTGATCAGCAGGCCGTCAGTGCCTTCGGCGCCCGCGCTCCACACGCTGTAACTCGGAGCGCCGTTCGTGCCGGCCGAGCCGGATCGGGTTGCGCTGAAGAACGTAGCGGCATCCGCGGGGAGCACGCCATAGACGTTAAGCAGCGTCTGCGCGGGCAGGACCGCCTTCATCTGACCGGTCTGGACCTGCCCGTCGGCCCTCAAGTGCGCTGCGGCCATCTGCAGGTCGAGCACCGGTGCCGACGCCGTCCCCGTCGGATTGACAAAGCCGAAGATCGCTCCCTGCGTTGCGAAGATGGCTCCGGTCAGGGCGGCGTTGACTGTGTCGTCGAGGCTGAAGGAGATGTTGGCGGAAAGCACCTGCAGAGATGCCTGCAGGGGGTTGCAGGCGAAGATTGGGGTCGCAGTGCAGCCGTTACCGGATGGGAAGTCAGTCACGAACTGCGTGGTGACCGGGCGGAAGCGGATCCGTACCTGCGCATCGGCCGTGCCGAGCCCCGTCGCGCTCCAATAGAGCAGGTCGAGGTTTGCCCACGACCAGCGCAGAGATTGCCCAAGCGTGTTCATGCGCACGGTCATGTCGAAAATCGTTTCGACAGTCGCGGCGCCGGTCAGATCAGTATTGACGTTATCGGTCTGGGGAACGCCAAGGGCGAGCCCGACTCGATTTGGCGTGGCGTAGCATTGACCCTGGGCTGGAGTCTGTCCTGCCTGGCAAAGATTGGAGGGAGAGATCACCACCGTCGGGATGCCTGCCGTCACGGGCGGCGGAGTCGTCGACCCACCGTCGATCAGTACGGTTTCCACGCCGGCGTTCGTTGCCGTCAGGCGCGACACAAACGGACGCGCCGCCGCCCCTCCTGCCAACGAACCCCAGCCTGCGCTCGTCGTCGAACCAACGGTCGCTCCGTCGGTCTGGGCCTGTGTTGGCGTAGAACCACCCTGCGCGGCGGCGTTTGCCGGGATCAGGGCAAGCTGCGCGAGAACGACGACGAATAAGGCTAGAAATACACTGGGTTTACGCATGCGACAAATGCTACACAAGTATAGTTCTCTGTCAACGCTACCGCCGAATTTCGCTGGCGCTCAACAACCGGCAACCTTCTGCCCGACCGGGTCGGCTCTCAGAGGTCTTTGGTTACGGGCTCAACCGCGACCATGGCGAGCGCTCGCCGAATCGGCCGAGGTAGTTGGAACGACACGTCCTCGTGCACCGTCTCGAGCTCCGAGACTGCGATCCCGTCCGAACGATCTCGGAACCACTCGATCACACCGAGGACCAGACGTTCGGGCGCCGACGCTCCCGAGGTGATGCCAATCTTGGTGCGATCGCCAATCCAAGTCGGATCGATCTCGCTCTCGTCCTCGATCAGGTAGCTATCGACGCCTGCGTCGCGGGCGACTTCCACGAGTCGGCAGGAGTTCGACGAGTTCGCGGATCCGATCACAAGGACCAGTTCAGTCACCTTGGCAAGTTCCTTGACGGCAGCCTGGCGGTTCGACGTGGCATAACAAATATCGCCCTTCTCGGGGCTCTCGATCCACGGAAAGCGTTGTGTGAGCGCCTCAATGATGCTGCGAGTCTCGTCGACCGAAAGCGTGGTCTGCGTCAGATAGGCGAGTGGTTGCCCCTCGGGGAAGTCGGGGAGCGTGGCCACCTCAGCTGCGCGCTCGACGAGCGTCATGGCGCCAGGCGCTTCGCCCATCGTGCCGACGACCTCCTCGTGCTCGGCGTGACCAATCAGCAGCATGTGATACCCGCCTTGGTCGTAGCGCTTGGCCTCGTTGTGCACCTTGGTCACCAGTGGACATGTCGCGTCGATCACAGTCAAGGCACGCTGCTCGGCGTCCGTGTGCACCGTGGGGGCAACCCCATGCGCCGAGAAGACGACCGTCGCGCCTTCTGGCACCTCCGCCACGTCATCGACGAAGATCGCGCCCCGTGTCTCCAGATCGGCGACCACGTGAAGGTTATGAACGATCTGCTTGCGCACGTAGACGGGCGCACCCTGCAATTTGAGCGCCTGCTCCACGGTCTCAACTGCCCGATCCACTCCAGCGCAGTAGCCGCGTGGAGCAGCGAGGATCAGTTCGATTTGCGTCATATACAAAGGATACCGATCGATGTATCGCAACTGTCCGTAGGATCGGCCGTACCATGCAGGTGTGAACCGGATTCCGTCCACGGCCGCCCGCATCGCGTGCTGCTTGTTTGTGTTGCTGGTGCTCTGCCAGGTCTTGTATCCGCAGACTCCGGCCGCGTGGAACATTCGGCTGACAGCGCTGACGGTGTTCCTCTTTCTGGGAGCCTCTGTGGCAGCCGCGTGGCACCGATCGGGGCCGCGGTTTGCGCTCTCACTCGCGGGATTAGCGTTTCTCGTCGGTTTCGGTTCGGAGACTCTTGGTGTTCACACCGGCATTCCATTCAGCACCTACAGCTACACGGACGCGCTGCAACCACAGCTGTTTGAGGTGCCAGTCCTGATTCCATTGGCATGGGCGATGATGGCCTATCCGGCGTGGCGCATCGGCGAGTTGCTCGGCAACCGTCCCCTCACACGCGCCCTGTTTGCGGCCGCAGCACTGACAGCGTGGGATGTCGCGCTCGATCCACAGATGGTCGGCCAAGGCTTTTGGATCTGGCCTAACCCAGGCCAATACGCGGGCATACCCCTGATCAACTTCGTTGGCTGGTTCGCCGTCGGCCTGGTGCTGTTTGGCTGGTGGGCGCTCGGGGCCCGCGCACCGAGCCGCCCGAGCCGTTGGCGTCTGACCGACCTGTTGGGACCGTTGCTGTATGCCTGGACGTGGATTGGCGAGACGGTCGCTCACGCGCTCTTCTTCGCCGGCTGGACCGTCGCGATCGCATCGTTCGTTGCGATGGGCTTGTTGACGGTGCCGGCGTTGCTGCGACAGTGGACGGGGAGTGCCACGGCATGACACGCGTCGTCATTGTCGGTGCTGGTGTTGGTGGTCTCGGGGCGGGTGTCCGTCTCGCCGCCGCCGGCTGCGAGGTGCTCGTGCTCGAAGCATCCGCTCAGGTCGGCGGCAAGCTCGGTATCGCACGCTCTGAGGGCCACACGTTCGACACCGGTCCATCCCTACTTACCATGCCCTTCACGCTTGTAGAGACGCTGGCCAGCGCGGGAGTTGAGTTGAGTGATCGTTTGGAGTTGCGGCGGGTTGACCCACTCTGTCAGTACCACTGGGACGATGGTTCGGACCTGACAACCCACGCGGACGCAGATGCGACAGCGGCTGCGTTTGAGGCGTTCGAACATGGCGCTGGTCAGTCATGGCACGCACTGCTGGCACAGGGCAAGCGGACCTGGGATCTCTCGTTGCCACTCTTTCTCTCCGCTGCCATCAGTAACCCGATCGACCTCGCGCGCAGAAGTGGGCGACCGATCGATCCCCGCGACATCCTTGCCCACACCACGCTGGAGAGGTATGGAGCACGCCATTTTCGCGATCCGCGGCTTCGGCAACTGCTGGACCGCTACGCAACGTATTCGGGCTCTGACCCAGCGCGTGCGCCAGCCACGTTGTCGGTGATTCCCTATACGGAGTCTGCGTACGGAGCCTGGCACCCACTCGGCGGCATGCATCGGATCTCCGAAGTGCTCAGCGACGTGATTCGAGAGCGGGGGGGAGAGGTGCGCTGTTCCACGCCCGTCACCCGCATCGTGACGGAAAACGGTCGGGCAATCGGTGTTGAGACGGCCGCGGGAGAACGGATTGCAGCTGACGCCGTGATTGCGAACTGCGATGCGGCAGAGCTGTACGACAATTTGGTCGCTGCGCCCAAACAGGCGGCTCAGATCGCCACTGCGCCAGCGAGCCTCTCGGGTTTTGTCCTGATGCTCGGCGTCACGGGTCGGACTCCCGACTTGGCCCACCACAACATCTGGTTTCCTCGCGACTATCGCGCGGAGTTCGCGGACATCTTCGACGACCCCCAGCCTCCCAATACTCCAACCATCTATCTCTGCAATCCCGCAGCCACCGATCCCTCCTGTGCCCCTGACGGTGACGAGTCGTGGTTTGTGCTGGTCAACGCGCCTCGTCACGGTCCGGTCGACTGGGACGCGGAAGGCGAGCGGTATCAGGAGCGTATTCTCGATCGGCTTGATGCGTTGGGCTTGCGGGCGCGGGAACGTGCACGAACGATCATTCGACGCACGCCGGCCGATCTCGAACGACTGACGGGCGCGCCAGGCGGCGCGATCTACGGAACCGCGTCGATGGGACCGCGAGCTGCATTCTTGCGCCCGCGCAATGCCTCGCCCGCCTACGAGCGACTCTACCTGGCCAGCGGCAGCGCGCATCCGGGAGGCGGATTGCCGCTCGTGCTGCTGTCGGGAAAGATCGCGGCCGATCTCGTTCGGCGCGATCTTGAGCTCTCCGACGTTGCCTAGAACCTTGGCGAGTGTAGGGTTATCCGCACCCGCGGGTTTGGCACACTGTTCGTAGTCCCGCACACGAACGGTTCCGAACTTCCCTGATGATACGACTCTCCGCCTTTGCCGATCGCTTCCGCTGGCCTGTGCTCGCCGCGTGGTTGGTGATCGTTGTCGTCAGCGCAGTGGCGAGTGCGGGCCTGAACGACCTGCTGTCGAATCGTTTTGATATCCCCGGTACCGAGTCCACGAAGGTTCTTGACCTCCTCAACAAGGATTTCGGGCAACGTGGCGATTCGTCGTTTGTGCTCGTGACGGCAACGCAGAACGGTAAGGCTCCGACCCCAGCGCTCATCAAGGACACCGAGGCTGCAGCGCAACGGGCCGCGAAGGCATTGGGTTCTGCCCGTGTGGCCACGGTCCAGACCAGTGGATCGCTCGCCTACGTTGGCATCGGTACGACGCAGGAGCCCGCAGCAGCACAGCTCAAGGTTCCACAGATGCGTGAGGCGATCGGACCGATCCCCGGGAGCACCACCTATCTGACCGGACAGACGGCCATCAATCGCGACCTCCAACCGATTATTCAAGACGACCTACAGCGCGGTCTCATGATCACGATCCCGATCGCAATCATCGTTCTGCTTTTCATCTTCGGGACCCTGATCTCAACGTTCGTTCCGTTTATCTTCGTCCTCGCGACCGTTCCCACAACGCTGGGAGTGGTCTGGATCGCGGCACACCAGATGAACATGGCGATCTACGTCACGAACCTCGTCGAGTTGATTGGAGTGGGCATAGCCATCGACTATTCACTGCTCGTGGTCTATCGCTTCCGCGAGGAGATGCTCACCATCCAGCGGCAGAAGCTCGCTGCGTCAGGGGATACCGGCGACGCGCGTCGCGTGTCGCTGACGCGCGAAGAGATTCGCGCTGCGCTCGACCCAACGATGCGATTCGCCGGTCATGCCGTTGTCTTCAGTGGCCTGACCGTTGCCGTCGGACTGGCGGGCCTGATCATGCTGCCGCTGCCGTTTATCCGCTCCTTAGGTGTCGGTGGCGTGGTGATTCCGCTGGTGTCGATCGTTGCCGCCGTCACACTGCTACCGGCGTTGCTGTCGCTGCTCGGCCCGTGGCTCGCCCGAGTGCGCGTGGTACCGACTCGCGTTCTCGACGCACGAATGGACAACGAGACGGGCTTTTGGGTTCGCCTCTCGGATTCCATTATGGGACGACCGTGGCCGTATCTCATCTGTGGTTCGGCGCTCCTGATTGCGCTTGGACTGCCGACGCTGTGGATTTCGCTCACGCCTGGCACCAACGTGGGCCTGCCGAGCTCTCTCGAGAGCGTTGCCGGACTCCAAAAGCTCGAGAAGACCGTTGGTGCGGGCACTCTGGCGCCGTCGACGATCATCGTCAACAGCGGCAAGAAGGACGGCATCTGGGCCAAGGATGTGATTGCTGCCATTAACCGTCTTGAGACGGAGCTCCGCAAGGACCCCGCAATCGCCACGCAGCCCAGCGCGGTCAGTTCCGCCGCCGATCTGTTGGTCAAAGGTGACACACCCGAGGCACGCAAGCAGGCTGCACAGTCCGGGCTGGTCAATTCCAACGCTCAGTATGCGGTGATCTTCGCGGCGAGCAAGGAGGCCTACGGGTCCGAATCGGCGCAGGCGTTAGCGCGGCGCATTCGCGAAACGCTCGTGCCGGACGCGCACTTTCCTCAGAGCACGACAGTGCTGGTAGGGGGAGGGCCGTCCGCCGGCGTGGACTTCATCGATCAGATCTACGGAACCTTCCCACTGCTTGCCGGGGCCGTTCTGTTGGCGTCATACATTCTTCTCGCGCGCGCATTTCGTTCGCTGCTGTTGCCTCTCAAGGCAATCGTGCTGAATATTCTCAGTGTCGCGGCGGCGTACGGCATCCTCGTGATGGTGTTTCAGAAGGGCTGGGGCGAATGGGCAGGGCTCCAACAGAGTGACCAAATTGAGGCGTGGATACCGGTCTTCCTGTTCGCCATGCTGTTCGGACTGTCAATGGATTACGAGGTCTTCCTCGTCACCCGTATGCGGGAGCTCTACGACAATGGCGCCAGCAATGGCGAGGCTGTCGGGCGAGGCCTGCAGCTGACCGGACGCATCGTCTCGGCTGCCGCCATCATTCTCGTCTCGGCCTTCGCCGGGTTCCTGCTCGGGTCACTCGTCGCGTTTCAGCAGTTTGGCCTCGGTCTCGCGGCGGGTATCCTGATCGATGCGACGCTCATCCGCATGATCCTCGTGCCGGCCTTCATGCGCGTTGCCGGCGATGTCAACTGGGTTTTGCCGGTCACCTTCGCGCGGATTCTGCGCGTTGAGCCGTCGCCGCGGCGCCACAGTACCTGACACCGACACGAACGACGAGTAGGCTTTCGCTCGAGTGAGCATCTAGGAGGCGAACTGATGGCGACCGAATACGACTACGTGATTGTTGGTGGTGGTACGGCCGGTTCGGTGATCGCGGCACGTCTAAGCGAGAACCCCGACGTGTCCGTCGCGCTGATCGAGGCCGGCCCGGACGATCGCCCGTTTGATGAGGTACTCAAGCTCAAGCGCTGGCTGGAATTGCTCGAGAGTGATTTTGACTACAAGTACACCACGCAGATTCAGCCCCGCGGCAACTCCCACATCGTCCACTCCCGCGCCAAGGTGTTGGGGGGATGCTCGTCGCACAACACGATGATCTGGTTTAAGCCGCTCCCGGGAGACTGGGACGATTGGGCCAGCCAAGGTGCCACGGGGTGGGAGGGCGCCGGCATGGAGCAGTACTACGCCAGACTCCCGAACAAGCACCAGATCGTTCCGGAGCAGGATCGTGACCCCATTCTGCCGGACTGGATTGAGTCGGCCGTCGCAGCCACGGGCGTCCAAAAGAGTCCCGATTGGAACGCTAAGCCGTTTAGCGATGGCGCCGGCTTTCTTGACGTGGCCTACGACCCCGACACTGGCGTGCGCTCGTCCGCCAGCGTTTCGTATCTCCATCCGATCATGGATACGCGGGAGAACCTGAATGTCATCTGCGATACCCGCGCTCTCCACATCGGACTTGAGTCGGGACATGCGCGCACCGTCCGTTGTGAGGGTCCCGACGGCGCGATCACGTACCGCGCGACGCAAGAGGTCATTCTCTGTGCCGGCGCAATCGACTCGCCGCGACTCCTTCTGCTCTCGGGTATCGGTCCGGCAGATGACCTGCGCGAACTGGAGATCGATGTCCAGCACGATCTACCTGGCGTCGGTGGCGAGATTCTCGACCACCCAGAGTCGATCATCATGTGGGAGTTGAAGAAGCCGCTCGGTCCACAGACCGCGATGGGCGCAGACTGCGCCCTCTTCGTCAATCGACTCAAGGCCGATGATCGCCCCGACCTGATGTACCACACCTACCAATTGCCGTTCACGTTCAACACCGAGCGACTTGGCTACCCGGTGCCCGAGAACGTGATGTGCATGACGCCGAACATTCCGCGCACCAAATCGCGCGGCAGTCTCTGGCTTCTGAGTAAGAATCCCGACATCAAGCCGGCGATCGACTTCGGCTACTTCACCGATGCTGATGGCTATGACGAGCAGACAATCGTCGACGGCCTCGAGATCGCACGCGAGGTTGCGGCGACCGGCCCCTTCAAGGACTGGATCAAGAAGGAAGTCGCGCCGGGTCCCAAGATCACGTCGCGCAAGGACCTCTCGACGTACGGGCGCGCTGCGCACCACACGGTCTATCACCCGCTCGGCGGCTGCAAGATTGGCTCTCTTGATGACCCCACGACCGTCGTTGGTCCCGACCTCAAGGTCAAGGGCGTCGATGGCCTGCGGGTCGCTGATGGTGCGATCTTCCCAGCGCTGACCACCGTTAATCCAGTGGTGGGAGTCCTGATGATTGGGGAGAAGTGTGCTGACCTGATCCGGTCTGGGCTCTAGCCTCGAAGCGGGCTCGACTCAGCTGTGCGAGCGTCACCGCCGCGAGAACCCCCAGGCCTCCGATCACCTGGGGTGCACTCAATACCTGTCCAAGGAGCGACCAGGCGATTGCACCCGCGATGATCGGTTCGAGCATGGCCGTAACCGTCGCACCGTCCGCACGGACCCGCTGAACACCGGCGAGAAACATCGCGAAGGGAATCACTGTCCCGATGATTACGACGAACAGGACGTAGAGGTAGGTCGGTGCAGTGATCGGAGCCGTCGTCGCCACGACCGACAGCACCGACCACGGGAACGACCACCACGGCAGAGCGATGCCGAGGGCAATTGCGCCGAAGGCAAGACCGATCCCGAGGACACTGACCGGCGATCGCTTACGCATCAGAGACTCGCTGTGGAGCGAGTAGTAGGCGTAGGAGAGTGAGGACCCGACGCTGAAAGCAATCCCGACCCCAGAAAGCGATCCGGTGTCATTGCCGACTCCGAGGACAAGCACGAGCCCGCCAATCGCTACGGGAATCGCAACCCAGACCAGCCACGGCAGCATTCGACCCCAAACGAAACGGACCCAGAGTGCCACCAAGAGTGGCGCTGAATACTCGATCACGAGCGAGATGCTGATGGGGATGCGATTGATGGCCTCGAAGTAGAACAGCTGAACACCGATCAAACCAAGCGTTCCGAAACAGGCGTAGGCCAGTAGTTCTCGACGCGTGAGCCGCAGTTCGTTCCGTCTCCGCACAACCACCCAGGCGAGCAACATCAGTGATGCCAGGGTCAGCCGCACCTCCGCAAATCGCTCTGGTGGAAGACCCGCATCCATTACGACACGCGCAGCCGTGCCGCTGATGCCCCACAGGGTCGCAGCACCGGCGACGAGTAACGTGCCGGAGAGCGTTCGCGAAACGTGCATCGCCGGTAGCCTACGGGCAATGCTCGCGAACTCCGCCATCCTTCCGCTGATCACAGCGCTGGTTGCCGCTGCGCTGGCGGCGCGAATGGCCGGGAGTGCCGCCCGTGCCTTCAGCCCCGCGAAGCCGCTCTGGGCGCTTGGGCTGCTGCTCTTCGCGGCGGCGAGCGCGGCCTCGGCCTACGGCATTGCGGATGGCTGGGGACCGATCTCGTTTCGTATCTACTACCTGACCGGTGCCTGCCTCTGCGTCGCCATCCTCGGTGCTGGCTCGGCATTCTTGGCGTTGCCACGCACGATCGCGCTGATCGTCTTTGGCATGGCCCTGACGGCCGCCGTTGGTGCCACCGTGACCGTGCTGATCGCACCGGTCGATCTTGGTCTCATCGATAGTGTGAGTGGCCTTAAGGCTCCGCCCAACAATGCGATCGCCGGGCACGCAGCGATCTGGGCGATCGCGATGAACAGCGTCGGCACCGTCTTGCTCATCGCGGGCGCACTGGTGTCAATTGTTCGCCGGCGCCGCGTGGGGCCCAACGTGGCGCTCCTGGCCGGCGTGATCGTGATCGCGCTCGCCGGTACCCTCACTCGACTTGGGGGTGCCGAGGCTCTCTACATCGTGCAGGTGATCGGCCTCGTGGTCTTGGGTGCGGGGATGGAGTGGTCCAACCGCGTCGGCTATACCGCGAGGAACTCCTCGACCGTCGCTGTGTAGAGCATGGTCTCCTCGAGATGCGCACAGTGCGCGCTCTCCTCGAACACGACCATCTGCCCGTAGGGAATGCCCGCGAGAATCGTCTCGGAACAGGCGGGGGTGATCTCGTCGTAGCGACCACAGGTGATCAGCGTTGGCTGGGTGATGCGCGCCAGGTCGGCCTCGCGATCCCAGTCCTTCAACGTGCCGACGAGGGTGAACTCGTTGGGCCCGTTCATGGTCAGGTAGACCTGATTGCCATCGAGCTCGTCGGCAGTCAACACCATCGCCTCGGGCCACGGATCGAGGCGACAGACATGGCGGCGATAGAACTCCATCGATGCGGCGACGAACGCGGGGTCGTCGTATTGTCGCGCCTCGCTGAGTTCCAGAATCGTCGCGCAGGTGGCAGGGGGGAGGGCGTGGATGAGACGCAGGGATTCCTCACCGAATTGCCGCATGCTGGCCGACGTCGAGGCCAGCACGACCTGTTCGATGCCCGTCGTCCCCCGACACAGATATTCGATGGCAAGCCAGCCACCCCACGACTGCCCCAAGATGTGACAGTGCTCCAGACCGAGAGCAGCACGAACGTCATCGACCTCCTGGCAGGCGCGATCGAGCGTCCAGAGCTTCGGATCATCGGGCTGGGCAGAACGGCCACAGCCAAGCTGATCAAAGATGATCACGGGACGATGTTCGGCAAGGCGTTCGGCAAACGGCTCGAGATAGTACGAGGCGGCACCGGGACCACCGTGAAGAAGCAGCATTGGCAACGCGTCGCCCTCGCCCTCACGACGCCACCAGACCTTGCCGTTGGGAAGCTCGAGATGACCCTCGGTACGCATAGTGATTCCTCCTCGTACCCAAAACACTAGTCCCTACCTAGGCGGAGTGCACGATCCGGTCGAGACGGACCTGTTGCGTCGTGGTCTGGAGTTCGTTGTCGGAACGACTACCGTGCCCAGCGCTGATCGACCGGCCACGAAATGCGCTGGGCGAACGTGCTGCCACCCTCGATGAACGGCATGAAGCGCTGCTGGAACTCGAGCGGGAGTTCGCAATCTTCGGCTGCCTGTCGCATGTGCGCGGCCCACGCAGCGCGCTGTTCTTCCGAAATCTTGAGGCCATTGTGTGCACCTCGCATGACCGCAAAGCCGCCGCGCTCTTTGGTGTGCAACGGAGGCCCACCAAGCAGTTCGGTCATCCACAGAGCGAGGCGCTCGGCGTGTTCCTCGCCCTGATCCCGGAAGAGGGGTGTCAACAACGGATCCGCGAAGAGCAGTTCGTAGAACCGCGTCGTCAAACGCTCCATTGCCGGCCCACCACCGGCGAGTTCATACAGGCTGCTCATTTAGATACCCACCAAATCGGGACGGTCAGATTCGAACTGACGACCCCTCGCTCCCAAAGCGAGTGCGCTACCAGGCTGCGCCACGTCCCGTTGTGGGTCGAACCCCTGCGTTCCCTAGACTCCCGGGATTGCGCGGAGACCCTGGATCTCGCGAATTGCTGCCAACTCACGCAGCGCCTCGACTTCGATCTGTCGAATGCGCTCGCGGGTTAGACCGAACTCGCGACCAATCTCGTCGAGCGTGCGTGGGTCCAGTCCGTCGAGCCCGTAGCGCAACTCGAGGACGCGACGATGCCGCTCGGGGAGGGCGCTGAGGCCTTCCTGCAGAGCCTCGTGACGCAACTGGTCGGAGACAGCATCCATTGGATCGACAGCCTCGGAGTCGGCAAGGAAATCCGAGAACGAGGACTCACCCTCATCGCCCACGGGCTCTTCGAGCGAGATCGGCGAACGAGCAGCCTTCCGCACGTCGAGTACCTGGTACAGCGGCAACTTGGCCTCTTCGGCGATCTCCTCGTTCGAGGGCTCACGACCGAGACGCAACATCAAGGTGCGCTCTGCGCGATTGATCTTCTGCAGGCGCTCAACGACGTGGACAGGAAGGCGAATGGTGCGACTCTTGTCCGCCAAAGCGCGCGCGACAGCCTGACGAATCCACCAGGTAGCGTAGGTCGAGAACTTGAGGTCGCGGCGCCAGTCGAACTTCTCGACGGCACGGATCAAACCGAGGATGCCCTCTTGGATCAGATCGAGGAAGCCGAGGCCTTGACCGCGGTAGTTCTTCGCAATCGAGACCACGAGGCGCAAGTTGGATTCGACCATCTGCTGTTTGGCCTGCATGTCGCCCTTTTCAACGCGCTTGGCGAGACGAATCTCGTCAGCTTTCGTCAGCAGGGGATAGCGACCAACCTCGTGAAGGAACAACTGCAACGAATCGGTGGTGCCTTCGTAGGCGAGCCGGCGCTCAAGTGCCGTGGGCTCAGCCGGGCGATCGTTGTCATCGATGATTTCGATGCCTTCGGCTTCGATCAGGCGTCGGATCTCGAGGATCACATCGGCCTCGTCGAGCTCGACATGCTCGGCCAGCTGCTCGACGATTTCTGCGAACAACAGTGTGCCGCGCTCATTGCCAACTTCGATCAGGCGCTGGAACTCGGGGAGCTCTTGAACTTCATTCGGCTGCTCAACGATCATGTGATCCGCTGACCCTTTCGACGGTTTCGGCGCACCGCGCCGGTAGACTGCTGCAAGCGCACAGGCGCTCCACCGACAACGTACGACGGAGACACCCTATTCCCCTTCTGGCAACCTCGCTTTCGCTCGGGCCGTACGGGACGAACTGTTACATCGTTCACCCGGACGATTCTTCCGACTGCCTCGTGATCGACCCCGGTGAAGAACCTGAACGCGTATTGGCTACGCTGCAGGAACTGGGGTTGCGCTGCGTCGCGGTGCTCGTGACGCATGCGCATCTCGACCATATTGGCGGGGTCGGTGCTGTCGCCCGGGAGGCGATGAGCCCAGTCTATACCAGTGCAGGCGATGCGTCTGTCGTTACCCACATCAACGATCACCTCTGGCCCGGATTCGGCCCGTACGTTGAGCACGAGCCCGAGGGCGTCTTCGAGCCTGGCGTGTCCTTACGACTCGGCGAGATCGACGTTACGGTCTTTGCGACGCCGGGCCACTACGCCCATTCCGTAAGTCTGCTCTTGACCGGCCCCGACGGAGACCAGCTACTCGCCTCGGGTGACGTGATTTTTGCCGGCTCGGTCGGGCGTACAGACCTCGACGGCGGCGATTGGCCGACGCTCCAGCAGTCGATCGCGCTCTTAATCGCCGAAGTCGGGGAGGATGTACCCGTCTTGACCGGACATGGCCCCGTCACCACGCTGCGCCACGAGCGCGCCACGAACCCGTTTCTTGGAGGGCTGCGCTAATGGCTGAGGGATTCCAGGCGCCCCGCGGAACCCTCGATTGGCTCCCGCAACGCTCGGCCGCACGCCGCGCCATGATTGACCACTTCCGCCAGATCTTCGAAGGCGCTGGCTACGGCGAGGCGATGACGCCGATCTTCGAAGACAAGGCCCTCTTCGCACGAACGGCCGGCGAGAGTTCTGAGGTCGTCGGCAAGGAGATGTATCTGTTCGAGGATCAGGGCGGCCGCGAGATGGCACTACGCCCTGAGTTCACCGCCTCGATCGTGCGGCTGTATCTCGAGAATGGACTCTCACGCGACCCCCAGCCCGTTCGGCTTTGGTCAGCCGGTAACTGCTACCGCTTCGCTGCCGTACAGCGCGGCCGCTACCGCGAATTTACGCAGGTCAACGCCGAGGCGATTGGCTCCGACGATCCTGCCATCGACGCCGAGCTGATCGCTCTGCAGTTGCGCTGGTTCGAAGCGCTCGGCCTGGAAGGGCTCGAAGTCCGACTCAACACGATTGGCGACCGTGCCGATCGAGAGCCGTATCTCGACCAGCTGCGGGCGTACAT
>Ga0194041_10000166_pt1 | contig 25639 bp, 20 predicted proteins | sample JunL449m_MetaG_FD_160082 | JGI IMG/M metagenome (GOLD analysis project Ga0194041, IMG submission 160082) | Anoxic zone freshwater microbial communities from boreal shield lake in IISD Experimental Lakes Area, Ontario, Canada - Jun2016-L442-9m | ecosystem: Environmental > Aquatic > Freshwater >...
CCTTCTGGACTTCCTGCCCACATGACGGGCGCGGGTGTGACGGGCGCGGGTGTGACGGGTGTGGCCATGAGTTCGCACACGGTCGACGTCGACGGTCCTGTCCACTACGCCGACTACGGCGGCCCGGTCGATGCTCCGCTGCTGGTCGGGGTGCACGGACTGGGCGGCTCCCACCTCAACTGGGCGGCACTCGCTCCCCATCTGGTCGACCGGTACCGCCTGGTGGCGGTGGATCTGGTCGGCCATGGCCATACCCCGGTGGCTGGGCGCCGACCCGACGTCGACGGCCACGTCACCGTACTGAAGGGCTTCATCCGTGCCATCTCGGATCGACCAGTAGTCCTGATGGGCAACTCGCTCGGCGGTCTGGTCGCCGCCCTGTGCACGGCGGACGCCCCGGACCTGGTGTCAGGTCTGATCCTGGTGGATCCGGCCCTTCCGGCCGGCAGGCTCGGCATGGTGCACCCCCGGGTGATGGCCAACTTCGCCTTGTGTGCCGTTCCCGGGGTGGGGGAGCGGTATCTGGCCGCGCTGCGTACTCGCACTACTCCCGAGCAGAAGGTGCGGCGGGTGCTGCGGACCACGTGTGTCGACCCCGGCCGGGTGCCGGTGGAGGTAGTGGACGCCCATATCGCTCTCACCGCGGCAGGGGATCGAGCGAAGGGCGACCAGGCCTACCTGACCTCGGCTCGGTCGCTGTCGTGGATTTTGGCCCGCCCGGGATCCACCGTCGACCGGCTCGAGGGCATCGATCACCCGGTGCTCCATCTGCATGGCTCCCGTGATGTCCTGGTGCCCCTGTCAGCGGCGCGCCAAATGGCTCGGGGACGGGCCAACTGGCAGCTCAAGGTGGCCAGGGACATCGGGCATGCGCCGATGCTGGAGACCCCGGTGTGGACGGCCCACCGCATCGTGGAGTGGATGGACGACCGTCAGTTGACCTGACGGTCCAGGCCCACCCAGTAGGGCGCCCGGAGCCGGAACTTCTGGAGCTTGCCGGTGGCCGTGCGGGGGAGCTCGTCACGGATCTCGACCGACTTGGGGCACTTGTAGCCAGCAAGCACGCCGTGGCAGTGGGCGATGACCGACTCCTCGGTGATGGCGCTGTTGTCGGCCACGACCACCAGGGCCAGCACCATCTCTCCCCACTTCTCACTCGGGACTCCGATGACGGCTGCCTCGAGGATGCCGGGCAACGAGAAGATGGCATCTTCCACTTCGATGGACGAGACGTTCTCCCCACCGGTGATGATTACGTCCTTCTTGCGGTCCAGGATGCTCAGGTGGCCCTCGTCGTCGATGAGCCCGCCGTCACCGGTGTGGAACCATCCGCCGGCCAGGGCCTTCTCCGTCTCCTCGGGTTGGCGCCAGTAGCCCTCCATCACCATGTTGGAGCGGGCCAGCACCTCGCCGTGGTCATCGATGCGGAGGTCGGTCCCGACCGAAGGGGCACCGGCCCGCATCAGCTTGCGGGCCCGCTCTCCTCCAGAGAGGTCATCCCACTCCGCCCGGGTGCGGTTGACGGTGAGCAGGGGAGAGGTCTCGGTGAGTCCGTAGATCTGGATGAACTCCCAGCCCAACTCGGCCTCGACTCGCTCGATGGTCCGACTGGGCGGGGGAGCCCCGGCCACCACGATCCGGGTAGTGCCGCGACCGGGGATGTCGCCGTCCCAGTGCGGTGCGGCGTCGAGCACGGCATTGACCACGGCTGGCGCCGCCGACATCAGGGTCACCCCGTGACGGTCGACCCGGTGGAGGATTTCGTGGCCGTCGACCTTGCGCAGGACCACCTGGGTGGCACCCATGGCTGCCGTGGCCCAGGGCATGCCCCAGCCGTTGGCGTGGAACATGGGCAGGGTGTGCAGGTAGACGTCGCGGTCCGATACCCCGATGTGCCAGCCGAATGTGGCGGCGTTGAGCCAGCAGTTGCGGTGGGTGAGCTGCACGCCCTTGGGACGGGCTGTGGTGCCTGAGGTGTAGTTGATCGTCGCGGTAGCTGCCTCGTCGGACACCCACGGGACTGGCTCGGTGTCGGGCACGTAGAGCTCGGCATCACTGTCGGCCCCCATGACGAAGCGGCGGCTGGGCCCGATGCCGGCCAGGGCCTCGTCGAGTTCGGGGTCGACCAGGAGCACGGTGGCCCCCGAGTGCTCGAGGATGTACTCGACCTCGGCCGGGGCCAGGCGGAAGTTGACGGGAACCAGGATCCGGCCCCATCCGGTCACACCGAAGAAGGAGGCCAGGAGCCGAGCTGAGTTGTGCGAGACGATGGCCACCCGCTCGCCGGGTGTGATCCCCAGGCGGTCCAGTCCGGCGGCTTGGGCCCGGGCCCGAGCGGCCAGCTCGGCGAAGGTCTGGGGACCCCACGGGGCAGCTGGCTGATCGGGCTCGTCGAACAGTGCCACCCGGTCCGGATAGGTGCGGGCGGACCGGTCGAGGAAGTCCTGGACATTGAAGTGCACGTGCATGGCATCTCCTGGCGACAACGAAGTCCCCAATCTACGCAATCGAGCACAAGAGAGAGATCGACGGGAGTCGGTGCTGTAACGATGGATGAGGCTGGCATCGAACAGATCGCACACATCTCGGGCCGCATCGCTAAGGTGCGGCCATGACCGCCCCACGAGTCGCTGTCGGCCCGTTCCCGTCGGACTTCGCCACTGACGCCGTCCGCGACGGTGGGGGTGAGGTCGTGGAGCTCCAGGAGAACCCCGACAGCCTGGTATGGCTGGACCCGGCCGACATGGCTGGCCTGACCGCATGGCTGGAGCAGGTGCCGCTGGCCCGGTGGGTGCAGCTTCCATTTGCCGGGGTCGAACGGGTGGCCGCGGCCGGCCTCTTGGACGAGAAGCGGATCTGGACGTGTGCCAAGGGTGCCTACGCCGAGCCGGTAGCCGAGCATGCTTTGGCTCTGGCCCTGGCCGGGCTGCGCCATCTGCCCACTCGGGTGCAGGCCAGGTCGTGGGGGGTCCCGACGGGCACCAGCCTGTACGACCAGAAGGTGACCATCTTGGGTGGCGGGGGAATCGCCACGTCACTACTCGAGCAACTCGCCCCGTTCCGAGTGGAGGCCACCGTGGTCCGCCGGCATCCCGATCCGATCCCTGGGGCGGCCCGGGTGGTTCGGACCGAGCACTTGCACGAGGCACTGTCGGGAGCCCTGGTGGTGGTCCTCGCCTTGGCCCTCACCCCGGAAACGGTCGGGATCATCAGCACCGATGAGTTCGCCGTCATGGACGAGTCCGCGTGGCTGGTGAATGTGGCCCGAGGGGGTCATGTGGACACCGACGCGCTGTTAGTGGCCTTGGAGGCGAAGTCGATCGCCGGTGCGGCCCTCGATGTGACCGATCCTGAGCCGCTCCCCGACGGACATCCGCTGTGGGGCCGCAATGACTGCATCATCACTCCGCACACGGCCGACACCATCGAGATGGTGATTCCGTTGCTGGCCAACCGGATCCGCACCAACGTGGCCCGGCTGGCGGCCGGAGAGCCCATGGTCGGTCAAGTCGACGCCGTGGCTGGTTACTGAGCCGACCCAGTTGTCGGGCCGCTAGAGAGCGACCCAGTTGTCGGGCCGCTAGAGAGCGACCCAGTTGTCGGGCCGCTAGAGAGCGACCCAGTTGTCGGGCCGCTAGAGAGCGACCCAGTTGTCGGGCCGCTAGAGAGCGACCTGGCGACTTCCCGTCGGGGTATACCGGTAGCCGTAGCCTCGGATGGCTTCGAGGGCGTCCTTCTGCTCGTCCTGCCAGCCCAACTTGCGACGCAGACGCAGCACGGTGAACTTGACGCGCTCTGGACCGATGCCGAACGGGTCGTTCCACACCTGCTCGAGCAACTGCTGAGTGGCCAGGGCCTGGCCAGGATGGCGCACGAAGGTGTGGAGCAGTTGGAACTCGAGCTTGGTGAGGCCGACCACTACGCCGTCGACTCGCACCTCGCGTGCCGACCAGTCGACCTCCAGGTTTCCGTCCTTGTAGACGGTGGCCTCCTCGGGGGCACCGGCGCCGGCGATCGGGGTGATATGGCTCCGGCGCAGCAGCGCCTGGATTCGGGCACCGAGCTCTTGGACGCCGAACGGCTTGGTGAGATAGTCGTCGGCCCCGGCGGTGAGGCCCCGGACCTTTTCCTGCTCGAGGTCGTGGGCGGTCAGGATGAGCACGGGCACCTCGGAGAGGTCACGGATGCGCTCGAGGACCTCCCAGCCGTCCATGCCGGGGAGCCCGATGTCCAGGACTACCAGGTCGGGGCGGTCTTCGAAGAAGCTGCGCAGTCCGTTGCGACCGTCACCGACGATGACGCCCGTGCCCTGCTGCTTGGCCACGATCCGCTGCACCGCTTCGGCGATGGAGGGGTCGTCCTCGATGATGAGGACGCGGGTCGTCTTGGAGGCCTGGTCGGGGCTGAGTGTCGTAGTCATCACGGGTGCTCCTTGCGTTGTCCGTCTACCTGCTGGCTGAGTGCCGGGGCATGGGCTCCGGCATCAGAGGCTCGACTGCCGATCGGCAGTAGATCCTCAACATCTCTATCGGCGGTTTGCAACAGTTCTTGAGCCGTGTGTTCGGCAGCATCTTGGGCGGCACTGAGCGATGGCAGCCGGACCCGGATAGTGGTCCCCTGACCAGGGGCCGAGGCCAGGCTGAGCGTGCCGCTGTGGTGCTCCACGATGGCCTGGACGATGGAGAGACCCAGCCCGGTTCCGGGAATGACCTCATGGGTTGCCTCAACTCCGCGTACGAAGCGACCGAACACGGCATCCTGCTCTGCCAGGGGGATGCCAATACCGGAGTCGGCAACCGTGAGGACGACCGTTGTCTCTGATGTGGTGGCCGACACCCTGATCTCCCCATGAGCAGGGGTGAACTTGATGGCATTGTTCACCAGGTTGATGAGCATTCGCTCGAGCTGATTGGCGTCACCGAGAACCCAGGTGCCTGAGGTTTCCGAGGACGCCTTGCCGGCCGTGAGCGTCACCCGCTTGGCCTCGGCCATGGGCAGCAAGGATTCGCAGACCTCGGCGATCAGCGGCTCCACGTCTACGGGAGCCAGGTCGATGTCATAGACAGCGGAATTGAGGTGGGACAGCGTCAGGATGTCTTCGATGAGGATCGACAGCCGCATGCTGTTCTTTTCGATGATCTCGAGCATCCGGTCCTGATCGGAGTTGTCGCCGTCGCTCTCGTCTTGCAGGAGTTCGGTGTAGGCCCGGATACTGGTCAACGGCGTGCGCAGCTCGTGAGAGAAGGTGGAGAGGAACTCGCTTTTTGCCCGGTCCAGGTCCTGGAGCCGGGTGACGAGCTCACCTTGGCGCTGGTAGATATCGACCTGGACAATGGCTCGACCGAGGTCGGATCCCACCGAGTCGACCAGAGCAATATCATCCTCGTTCCATTCGACTACCGCCTCCACCATGCCGAGGCCAAGCAGGGCCAGCAGGTTGCCGTTGGCGTCGTGGACGGGCGAGAGGATCCAGGCGTGGTAGCCGCTCGTGTCGATGAAGAGCGGCTGGTCGTCGGGGTCGGGGGACCGAGGGAGGTTGGCGATGTCGGCGATGGCCAGAGTTCCCCGTCGACTGGCCACCCCCTCGAGGAACTGCCGGTTTCGATCCGACAAGGTCAGGGCCGCATCGGCTTCCGAGTCGAGGCGTTCGGGATGCCAAACAGTGGGAGTGTTGAGGAAAGCTCCGTTCCCGTCAGCGGTGTAGATGGCGACGACGTCGACGGCGAGGACCAGTCCGATCGACGATGCGATTTCGGCCAGGGTCGAGTCCAGGTCGGCACCTTCGAGTTCGGAGGCACCGAGCCGCGAGGAGAGGAACCGCATCCGATCGTGCATGTCCTGGCGCCGGCGGTGGGCCTGCTCGATCTCCTCGTGGGCCGCGATCAGGGCCACGGTGCGCTCCTCCACCAGGAGCGCCAGCTGCCCTCGATGGTCCCTGAGCTCACCGACCGCCTCGTCGAGCGCTGCAGCGGCCCGTGCTGCCTCGTCCTGCATCAGGTTGAAGCTCGCCGCCATCTGTCCGAACTCGTCTTCCGTTCGGATGACAACTGGTGTGACGACCACCGAGACGTGGGCCTCATCGAGGTCACCACTGGCCATGGCCTCGATGGCCGTGGTCAGGTCGGCCAGGGTTCCCTCCGCCAGGTCCATGGCTGCGTCCCGAACCTGATGAGCGGTGTGGGCGATCATGCTGGGCAGGATCAGCGCCAAGGCGATGGTGAGGAGTCCGACAGCGACGAAGATGTCCTGTACTACTGCCAACGTGGCGTTGCCACCCAAATCTACGTCGTTGTCGACGGCGATCAGATAGCCGATCCCGTTGAGGAGCAGCACCACGAGCATGGCTCCAGTGAGCTTTACGTAGATGGAGCGGCGTACCATCGGGGCACCAGAACGTCGTCGGTCCCCGCGGGCCCGCCATGCGTAGGCCAGGGAACCGGAAATGGCCAGCGTTAATCCGAACAGGACAATGGACAGCCCATACTGCGCGAACCCGAACACCGTGGCGAGCAGCCATACGAACGCAGCCACCACCCCCAGCCGGATGGACCAGTCGTGGGCGCGGTATGGCCGTGGTCGGTCGGGCTCATTGCGGCGTAAGAGCCACACGGCGATGCTCGGCAGGGCGATGCCGATCAGATAGGTCAAGTTGGCGGCCGCGATGAGGGCGATCGGATTGCCGACGAGCAGGAAGATGATCGACGCCACCGCGGTGACCAGGATGGCGACTACCGGTGCGTCGGTACGGCGGCTGCGGAAGCCGAGGCTCCGGGGGAGCAGACCGTCCTCGGAGAGCTGCGACAGAGTCCGAGACGCACCCGACAGTGGCTGCAGGGTGCCGCAGAACATGTTGAAGGCCACGAATCCAACAGCGGCGGCTTTGGCCAGACTGCCGAACACGGGAGCGAACGTCGGCCCCAGCATGGCCGCCAGGTTCCCCTCGAGCGGTCCGGGACCGTAGAACCCCAGCCAGACCACAGGGAGGAGGATGAAGAACACGCTGGCCATGCCACCGCTGAACCACATAGCTACCGGTTGATCGAAGGCCGGATCCTTCATCTCGCCGATGTGGCAGGCGGCCGCCTCGAAGGCCGGAGCGGCGAACCCGATCAGATAGAGGCCGGCCATGACGCTGGTCAGGTGGCCGAAGGTGCCACCGAACGGGGACTTCAACTGAAAGTCCAGCGCACGGTGCCAGTCCACGTGCCCGGTGAGGACGGGGATGAGGCCCGAGCACAAGGCCAGCACGAAGGCGATCAGGGCGATGGGTTTGGCTACCCGGACCGCCCAGCGCAGGCCGCACAGATTGACGGCGGTGAAGGCGAGCACGATGGCGGTGGCCATGAGCTTGACCGATGCGTGGGGCAGATACCACTGGTGAATGGCTTCGGCCGACAAGATGGCGGTCAACCCGCAAGTCGGGACCCAGCCCCACCAGTAGCAGACACCGGCGAGGTTGGAGATGACGGCGCTGTAGGGCCGGAAGGCCTCACTGCAGGTGGCGGCGATGCCCCCGACCCGGTTGGGGAACATGCACGAGAGCTCGATCCAACCCGGGGCAGCCATGTAGCTCAGGATGAGGCCCACGGCCAAGAGCGGAACGGCCATGGTTCCTTGGGCCAGCAGGAGTGCGCCGATCAGGAAGATGACCCGGTTGGAGCCGCCGAGGGCCAGAGCGCTGGCCCCCACCCAGGTGATGGTGCGCGGGTGTGGTCGGACCTCTTGGCGCGGCAAGGCGCCACGCATGGACGGACGTACATAGAGGACGTCCGTTTCCGCTGTGGATACCTTGTTGCGGTGAGGGCTCATAGGGGCTTTCGTGGCGTAGGTCGGCGTCTGGTGTTCGGCGTCTGGTGTTCGGTGTTCGGTGTTCGGCGTTCGGTGTCTGGTGTTCGGCGTTCGGTGTCTGGTGTTCGGTGTTCGGTGTCTGGTGTTCGGTGTTCGAGTTCGAGCGAGTCGAGGGCTGGATTACCGGCTGTGTGGTCGTGCTGGTTCGTTGGGTCGGCCGGCTCGTAGGTTGGGCTGACTACATGCTTCCCCGGAGGTATCGACTCGGTGTGGGTGGGCCTTTAGGGGGTTGCTGAATAGTTGCGCAATGGGTGCAGAACGGTGGTCAGCAGATTCTTGGTCCGATGTCAGAGGCTCGCCTGATGGCATCTGACGCCACGGTTACGTGGATGTCACACCCGACGTGCACCATGCGGCCATGACATCGAAGTCGGATCGACGACTCCAGGAGGAACTGCTGTGACACACGACCCATCGACGCATGAACCAGGTGCAGACGCATCCGAGGCGATTGGAACCGGAGCACCCTCGAGGCCCATGGGTGTGGTCGTGCCGTTCATCAGCGGGCGTCGAGGACCGACTCCTGTCCGGTTTGGCGACCGCCACGATGACGGATCGGGCGACCGCCACGATGACGGATCGGGCGACCGGTCAGGCGACCGGTCAGGCGACCGGTCAGGCGACCGGTCAGGCGACGGATCAGGCGACGGATCGGGCGACGGAGCGTTCACTGTCGACTGTGCCGACTGCTCGCATCGTCTGACGTCGGTGTGCGACGACTGCATCGTGTCGTTCATCGTGGGCCGGGAACCCGAAGATGCCCTGGTGGTCGATGCTGACGAGGCCCGCGCCGTCCGGCTGCTCGAACAGGCCGGCTTGGTGCCAGGAGTGCGCCACCAACCTCGGGCCAGCGGCTTGTAGGCCTGTAGGTCGGAGATGACCCCAGGTGGTCTTCGATCTGGACGTCTGTGACGTCTGTGACGTCGCTACCCACTGGCCGTGCGACCATTGGGGCGTGCCTGGGCCCGTGGTGTATCGAACACCGACTGATGGTGACGAATCGTTGAGTCGCCTCGGCGCGGCAGCACGCCAGGTCGGGTTGGATTCCGGGTTGGCGGCCGTGGGCATCGCCTCGGCTGACATCTTCACCGAGACCCGTGAGGTCCTCCACGCCCGTCGACGAGATGGGCTGCACGGCACCATGGAGTTCACTTACCGGAACCCAGACCGATCGACCGATCCCGGTCGGATCCTCGAGGGAGCGCGCTCCCTGGTCGTGGGCGCGTGGGGGTACCGCCGGGCGGACCCGATCAGTTCGCAGGTGACTATTTCCGTCCATGGCGATCCGACTCCGACGGACACCACCTCGGGCCTTGCTCATCCGACTGGCCTGGCTCCGCACCCACCGAAGGGCACGGTGGCCCGTTACGCCCGTCACGACTACTACCGGTCGCTGCGGCGGGCCCTGGAGCGGATCGCTGATCGACTGCGGGCTGACGGTTGGCGGGCCATCGTGGTGGTTGACGACAATGCCCTGGTGGACCGGGCCGCCGCCCAGCGGGCCGGGCTCGGGTGGTTCGGCAAGAACTCGCTCCTGCTCCTGCCCGAACTGGGCTCCTGGTATGTGCTCGGCTCGGTGGTGACCGATGCTCCACTGGAGCCGTCGGCACCATCGGGTCCGTCAGAGCCGGGCGAGGGCTGCGGTAGCTGCCGGCGGTGCATCACGGCATGTCCCACCGGCGCGATCGTGGCTGACGGGGTGATCGATGCCCGCCGATGTCTGGCCTGGCTGGTCCAGGCCCCTGGAGCCATTCCCGTCGAGTTCCGCACGGCAATGGGGTCTCGGATCTACGGCTGCGACGAGTGCCAGGATGCCTGTCCGATCAACCGGGTGGCCGACCGCCGGCATCGGTCACCGGCATCCGAGCCCGGGTCAGTGGCCACCATCGACCTCCTCGATCTGCTGGTGGCCACCGACGATGAGCTCATAGATGCCCACGGGCGTTGGTATATCGCGAAGCGCGACCCCCGCTACCTCCGGCGCAACGCCCTCGTGGCACTGGGCAATGTCGGCGACCGACGTGATCCGGAGACGTTGGCTACTCTCGACCGCTGGGCCGACGGGGACGACGAGTTGCTGGCCGAGCATGCCCGGTGGGCGCGTGACCAGCTGGGTCGACTCGACGGTGCGAGTCCCGTAGGAACCGAGGCCGGAACCGAGGCCGGAACCGGGGCCGGAGCCGGAGCCGAGGCCGAGGCCGGAGCCGGACCGGGAGCAGGAGCCGGACCGGGAGCAGGAGCGACCCGATGACTCATCTCCTGGTCACCAATGACTTTCCCCCCAAGGTGGGTGGCATCCAGGTCTACCTGTGGGAACTGTGGCGGCGCCTGGACCCCAGTGCATTTGCCGTCCTCACCGCCGCATCACATCCAGATGCCACTACCTTCGACGCCGAGCAGGCTGATCGGGGCATCCGCATCGAACGGGTACCCGCCAAGGTCCTCTTACCTACCCCAATGCTGGTTCGACGGATCCGCGAGATGGCCGAGCGGGTTGGTGCCGACCTGGTGCTGCTCGATCCGGCGTTTCCGCTTGGCCTCATAGGTCCACGCCTCGGCATGCCTTATGGCGTCATCCTGCACGGTGCCGAGGTGGCGATCCCTGGCCGTATGCCGGTCAGCCGCTCCCTGATGGCTCACGTCATCCGAGGATCGTCCATTGTGGTGTCGGCTGGGGGCTACCCGGCGGCCGAGGCCCGCCGAGCCGTGCGAGGCCGGGGAATGCCCCCGGTAGTGGAGATCCCGCCTGGTGTCGACCTGGACCGGTTCGCCCCGATGGATGCGCCCCAGCGAGCCCGAGCCCGGGCTGACTTGGGCTTACCTGGTGCGGGGCCGCTGGTGGTCAGTGTCAGCAGGCTGGTCCCGCGCAAGGGCATGCAGGTGCTGGTCGATGCCGCCGCCACACTGGCGGACTCGTACCCTGACCTCACGGTGGTGATCGCGGGTCGGGGACGGGACGCAGAGCGACTGGCGGCCCGGGTGTCCAAGACCGGTGCCCCCGTGCGTTTGACGGGCGGGGTGTCCGACGCGGATCTTCCCCGACTGGTGGGCGCAGCTGATGTATTCGCCATGCTGTGTCGTAATCGCTGGCTAGGCCTGGAACAAGAGGGGTTCGGCATCGTCTTCTTGGAGGCCGCCGCCGCCGGCGTGCCCCAGGTAGCCGGGGCATCAGGTGGTGCCGGCGAGGCCGTCGAGGACGGGGTGACGGGGGTGCTGGTTCGGCGCCCCACCGAGGCCACCGACGTGGCTCGGGCCATTGCCGGACTGCTGGACGACCCAGTTCGACGGGCTCGGATGGGGGAGGCGGCACGTGGCCGGGCCGAGGCATCCTTCGACTACGACCTGCTCGCATCTAGGCTGGCCAAGTCGCTCGGCGATATGACGTGATGAGTCCTGGGTGGACTCACGTAGACGAGATCAGTAGGAGGATGGGCCGTGTCGGAACAAGCCACTGAGAAGATGGTGGTGTCGGCGAGTCCGGCCCGCTGCTTCGAGGTCAGTGCCGATATCGCCAGCTACCCGTCGTGGGCCGCCGACATCAAGGCGGTCACCATCGACGAACGCGATGCGCAAGGCCGTCCCAGCTTGGTGACGTTCCGGGCTGCCGCCTTCGGCCGCAGCACCAGCTACACCCTGGCCTATGACTACTCCGAGGCCCCTGGTGCCTTGGCGTGGGTCCAGACTGCAGGTGACATCACCAACAAGCTCGACGGACGCTATGTATTCGTGCCTTCGTCTGATGACGGCACGGAGGTCACCTATCACCTCGAGGCCGAGTTGAAGGTGCCGCTGCCGGGGTTCATCAAGATGCGAGCCCAGAGCCGCATCATGTCGATCGCACTGCGCGATCTGAAGGCACAGGTCGAGTCCGCTTCATGACCGACACCGGCGGCGGGCGCCTCCGTTGATGGGGAGCGAACCAAGGGTGGGGCTAGGACGATGGGTGGGGCTATGAAGGTCGGTATCACCCTGCCGCAGTTCCGCGACGAGGCCGACACCGCCCTGGCTGCCGCTCGCCGGGCCGAAGTGCTTGGCATCGACGGCGTCTTCTGCTTCGACCATCTGTGGCCGATGGGCCAGCCCGGCCGGCCAGCACTCTCGTCGGGACCGCTGTTGGGTGCACTGGCTGCATCCACCTCGACCATCGCCCTGGGCACCCTTGTAGCCCGCATCGGCATGGTGCCCGATGACGTCCTCGTCGAGGTGCTGTGCGGAGTCGACTCGATCAGTAACGGCCGGTGCATCGCTGGCATCGGAACCGGGGACAAGTTGAGCCGGGCCGAAAACGAGGCCTACGGAATCCCTTTTGATTCAGCCGAGATGCGTCGGGGCCGGCTCGGCACCGTGGCTGCAGCCGTCTCGTCAGCCGGGATCCAGGTATGGCTCGGCGGCGGTCGCCCCGAGATGGTGGAACTGGCCCGAGCCACTGGGGCTGCCGTCAACGTGTGGCAGGTCGGCACCGACCGGGTTGCCGGCCTGGCCGACCAGGGAGTAGAGGTCACCTGGGGCGGACCGGCCGGTGACTCCCTCGAGGAGGCGACAGCCACGCTCAGGTCAGTAGCGGACGCCGGAGCGACCTGGGCGGTGTGCGCCTGGCCGCAGTCGCTCGAGGTAATCGCCGAGGCGGCGGCCGCCGTTCGATAGATGCTCGCCTGGGTCGAGTGATGCCAGGCGTGGGCGATGCCTCGGACGACGGTTCGACGGTTCGACGGTGCTCGGGTCGGCGGTATTGTGGGGTATGGATTTCCGCCGGATCAACGGGTTGCCGCCGTACGTGTTCACCACCATGAACGAGCTAAAGGCGTCTGCTCGACACGACGGGCGTGACGTCATCGACATGGGCTTCGGCAATCCCGACCTGCCCTCACCCGATGTCGCCGTCGAGAAGTTGGCCGAGGCGGCCCGCAACCCGCGCAACCATCGCTACTCGGCCAGCCGTGGCATCCCCAAGATCCGCCAGGCCATCTGCGATCTCTATCTGCGCAAGTTCGACGTGGAGCTCGACCCCGATACCGAGGTGGTCACCACCATCGGCGCCAAGGAGGGGCTTTCGCATCTCATGTGGGTGCTGGTGGGCCCTGGTGACACCGCCCTGGTGCCGTCGCCGTCGTATCCGATCCATATCTACGCACCGCTGTTTGCTGGGGCCGACATCCGCCATGTCCGGCTCGATACGGCCAAGGGCGAGGGAGTCGAAGGTGCCGCAGGGGGTGCGGCCTTCTTCGACAACCTGATGGAAGCGTGGGAGTCCGCCTGGCCCAAGCCCCGGGTGGTGGTGCTGTCGTTTCCGCACAACCCCACCACGGAGTGTGTCGACCTGGCCTGGATGACCCGGATCGTGGAGTTCGCCAAGGAGCACGAGATCATCCTGGTCCACGACTTCGCCTACGCCGATATCGCCTTCGACGGCTACGAGCCGCCATCGATCCTGCAGGTGCCCGGTGCCAAAGATGTCGCCGTCGAGCTCTACACCATGACCAAATCGTTCTCGATGGCCGGGTGGCGGGTCGGCTTCATGGTCGGCAATCCCGAGATCGTGGCCGCCCTCACCAAGCTCAAGAGCTACCTCGACTACGGCACGTTCCAGCCCATCCAGATCGCCGCCATCGTGGCCATGAACGAGGCCCCCGACTACCCGAAAGAGATCAACGCCATCTACCAGTCGCGCCGGGACTCGCTGTGTGATGGGCTCAACCGGATCGGATGGGAAGTCACCCCGCCGCGAGGGACCATGTTCGTGTGGGCGCCTATTCCCGAGCCGTACCAGGAGATGGGGTCGCTCGACTTCGCCAAGTTCCTGATCGAAGAGGCCGATGTGGCCACGTCGCCCGGGGTCGGTTTCGGCCCAGGTGGGGACGGGCATGTGCGGTTCGCCCTCATCGAAAACGAGCAGCGGGTCGGCCAGGGAATACGCAGCCTGCGCAAGGCTCTGACCCGGTTGCACTGACGCTGGCCGCCTGAGGGCGACGGCTCAGCGGTTTCTCGGCGACAGCCCTTGACGGGTCAGCGGTCAGTCGAGACGATCTCCGAGGCGCCGAACGATGCCCGCATGTGGGCAGCCGACGACGAGAACAGCGCCCGCTTCGGCATCCCCAAGCTGCGCAGTTCGTCGGCCATGGGATGGTCCCCGAGGATCAACGTGGCACCTCCGGGCCGACCGGTCACCCCCTCGGACGAAGTCGTCCACTCCGTCTTGCGCAGTATGCCGTCACGGAACGAGTAGCTCGGTGGAGCCTGGGCCGGCAGTTTGATCGGTCCGCCGGCCGCCATAGTCAGGGTCAGGACGTGCACGCCATCGTCGACCAGGCGCACGGTGGTGCCGGTACCTGATCGTGACTTGCCCTGGACGGGCTCGTCGATGTCGATGGTGGTGATCCACTTGGGAAAGCCCCACACGTCCCGGCCGGCCGCACAGGTGAACTCCTGGTCGACCGGGAGCCGGTGGATGTAGGCGCCGATGGCGCCAGTAGCGAACTCTCGGATCCGCTGCGTGGTGGTGGCACCGCGGGGAGCATCGTGGCGGCGGGTGACGAAGCTGACGGCTACCTCGTGGTAGGCGTCGAGGTCCGTGTCGTCGTAGCGACACACGGCCAGAGCCATCAGGGCCTTGCCGGGCAGAGGCCCGGTGACCTCGAGCCCCGTCGGGTCCACAATCCGTTGTGCGGCGGCCGCCGGCACTAGATACTGCACGCCCCACTGGGCTGCCTTGCGCACTTCGACCGGGAGGGTGATGACCCTCCCGAGTACGTCGAAGGGGCCGTCTGACTGGTCGGATGGGGTCATCAGTGCAGTACAGCACATGCACGGTTACCGTTCACCCGTGGCCTACTGGATCATGAAGGCGATCATCAGCCCGTTCTTGTACCTGCTTTGGCGGGTGCGGGTGGAGGGCCGCGAGCACATCCCCGTCGATGGTGCGGTGATCCTGGCCGCCAACCACCAGTCGTTCTGCGACTCGTTCTTCCTCCCCCTCGTGGTCAAGCGCCGGGTGACCTATGTGGCCAAAGCGGAGTACTTCGATAGTTGGAAGACGGCCTGGTTCTTTCGGGCGGCCGGCCAGATCCCGATGAACCGCAGTGGGGGTGATGCATCGCAGCGAGCCCTCGACACCGCTACCAAGGTGCTCGACGGTGGCGGGGTCCTGGCTATCTATCCCGAGGGCACTCGGTCTCCGGATATCCGGCTGCACAAGGGAAAGACCGGGGTGGCTCGCCTTTCCCTCAGCGGCAACGTGCCGATCGTCCCGGTGGGGATCCTGGGCACCCGACGGGTCCAGCCCCCGGGAAGCATGCTCATGCACCCGTTCCACCGGGTGACGATCCGGTTCGGTCCACCCGTCATGTACGTGCAGGCAGGGGTGATGGTCACGACCGGCCAGACGATCACGACCGGCCAGAGGGGCTCTGCCGGTGAAGTTCGGGGCGATGCCGACCAGGACGAACTGCGGGCCCTGACCGATGCATTGATGGAGTCGATCGCTGGACTATCCGGCCAGGAGTACATCGATGAGTACGCCAGTCGGAAGCAGCCGTCGCCTGGGGCAGACTCTGCGGGTGAGGTACCGCCGGCGGCGGGTCCAAACTCGTAACCGGCACGAAATCGTGCCGACACAATGCCGCCATAGCCTGAGTGGGTGCCGAACTACCTGATCCGAGTCCAACTTCCCGACCGACCTGGGGCCCTCGGGGCCGTGGCTAGCCGCATCGGGGCAGTAGGGGGTGACGTCGTCTCCATCGACATCCTTCAGCGCGATAACGGGGTCGTGGTCGACGAACTCGGTGTTGGCTTGGCCGGTGACCATCTGCTGGACCTCTTACGCGAGGAGATCCTCGAGGTCGACGGGGTCACCATCGAGACCCTTCGAGCCGTGGAAGGGCCGCTCCCGGACCGCCACGGTGAACTGCTCGACATCGCCACCGACCTGTTCGTCCAAGAGTCACCCACCACTCTCCTAGATCGGTTGGCCGACCGGGTGTGCCGCAGTTTGGCGGCCGACTTCGCCGCCGTCATCGACGCCGACACCAGCCGCGTGATGGCTGCCCACGGAGCGGCTCCCGGCGACGAGGAGCTGCGGACCATGGCGCTGTGGGCGGTGGCGCCACTGTCGCCTCAACTGGGGGCCGACGAACGCGGCGACGAGTCTCCGGACCAGAGCCCCACCGTGGCTGCAGCCGAGTTGGTCCGGGCCGGGGTGGTGCTGGTGGTGGGCCGGGCTGCTCCCGTGTTCCGGACCCGTGAGCGGCAGTGGATCGCCATCATGGCCGAGTTGGCCGATCACGGGTGGCGGGCACTGGCCTGATGCACCCCTGATTCGATAGGGGGCTTCGATAGGGCGATTCGATCGGGCGATTCGATAGGGGGCTCTGCTGACTGCGGGGGCCACTGAATGGGCCTAGATCGGTCAGGTGTCTGCGCCCGTGACCCAACCCCGTGACCGTGACAGCGCCCGCGTCCACACCAGATGGGCGGCCTCGGCCTCGGATTCGTCGGCTAGGGGTGCGAACGAGGCCTCGGCTGTCCATAGTGCCGTGAGGTCGTCGAGAGATCCCCACACCCCTTCGGCCAGCCCGGCCATAGTGGCTGCCCCCAGGGCGGTCGTCTCCACCGACTGGGGACGGACCACGTCGATCCGGGCCTGATCGGCCAGGTGCTGCAGCAGTAGCCCCATCACAGAAGCCCCGCCGTCGACCCTCACCACTGATGGCGCCGTGCCGGTAGCGGCCATGGCCTCCAGCACGTCTCGGACCTGGAAGCCCATGGCTTCGATCATGGCTCGGGCCAAGTGGGCCCGCCCGATGCCACGACTGAGCCCGGTGATGGTGCCCCGGGCCCCAGGGTCCCAGTGCGGGCTGCCGAGCCCGGTGAAGGCGGGGACGAGCGTGACCCCTTCGGATGAGTCGACGGTGCGAGCCAACGGCTCGAGGTCCGAGGACTGCTCGATGATGCCCAGCCCGTCGCGCAGCCACTGCACGCCGGCACCAGCTACGAACACCGAGCCCTCGACGGCGTAGGCCAGGGAGCTTCGACCATCCCTCGGGCCGCCGTCGGCTCCGATGGCGACGTCGCCGTCGGTGCCCAGATCCCAGGCCAGCGTGGTCAACAGACCATCGACCGGAGCCGGGCAGGTGCCCCCGACGTTCATCAAGATGAAGCTGCCGGTGCCGAAGGTGGCCTTGGTCATGCCCCGATCGAAGCAGGCTTGTCCGAACAGTGCCGAGTTCTGGTCGCCGATCATGGCGCTGACCGGTACCCCGGCCAAGGGGGACGATCCACCGAGCACGTCGGGTGCGACCTTGCCGAACCGGCCGCAGGAGGGCTGCACGTCGGGGAGTACCGAAGCCGGTATGTCGAACAAGGCACAGAGGTCGTCCGACCACCGTCGCACCACGATGTCGAAGAGCATGGTGCGCGAGGCGTTGGTGACGTCGGTGGCGAACACTCCGCCGTCTACCCCCCCGGTCAGGTTCCACAGCACCCATGCGTCCACGGTGGACAGGGCCAGGTCCGGCCCGACCGGCACGCCACCGTCTTCGAGGAGCCACTGCATCTTGGACGCCGAGAAGTACGGGTCGAGGACCAGACCGGTCTGCTCGCGTACCAGAGGCAGATGGCCGGCTTCGTGCAGGGCGGTACACCGCTCGGCGGTGCGGCGGTCCTGCCACACCAGCGCATGGTGGAGTGGCCTGCCGGTGGAGCGGTCCCAGGCCACGACGGTCTCGCGCTGGTTGGTGATCCCGATGGAGCGGGCCACCCGGCCGGAATCGTCGAGCCGTCCTGCCACCTCGGACAGGGTGTGGCGTACCGTCCGCCAGATCTCGTCGGCATCGTGCTCGACCCACCCAGGCCGAGGGAAGAACTGGGTCAGCTCCTGGTAGGCGATGTCCACCACCCGGGCCTGCTCGTCGACGACCAGGGCACGCACCCCGGTGGTGCCGGCATCGATGGCGATACTTACTGGAGTTCGGGAGGCCACAGAGGGGACTGTAGCGAGTCGAGAGCGGGGGAGTGGAGCCTTCACAGCCCCGGAATTGCGCTCGCGCTCAGCAATATTTTGCAAACCTTCGCGAACGCCCTCCGAACAGGGATTTCATCAACCAGATTGCCACGGAACTGCTCGAGGTTCATTGACAAGGGCGTAACTACACTGCTGTAATAGACCCACTATCTCGTACCTCGGGGGAGGGTCAACCACAACATATTGTGTCTACATCGGAATTCATGGTCATCTAGGCCGGTTACGATGGTGACAGGCCCGAGCGGTCGGGCAGGGTGGAACTACCGGACTATCCGGCGGTTCCAGACCTGTGGATGGGGCAGATGTACCGCTCAGGCAGGCAATCGGCACCACATTTGGTGGTCGTTCCTCGAATCGGGAAGTACCAACACAGCAACAGCACGCACTAGCAACGCCACGCACCGCACCAAAGACGAAGAAAGAAAGAGGTCCACCCATGGCCATCGCACCCCAGCGAGTCGGCATCGGCATCCGCCGCCACTTCACCAGCGCAGACACCCACCCTTACGACCAGGTCGTCTGGGAACGACGCGATGCCAGGATCACCAACTACCGCGACGGTTCGGTTGCCTTCGAACAACTCGGGGTCGAGGTTCCGCAGAGCTGGAGCCTGAATGCCACCAACATCCTTTCGCAGAAGTACTTCCGGGGGACCCCGGGCACGAGTGAGCGCGAATGGTCGCTGCGCCAGGTAGCTGACCGGGTGGTCGACACCATCACGGCGTGGGGCATCAAGGACGGCTACTTCGTCGACGACGAAGAGGCTGACGCCTTCCAGGCTGAGCTCAAGCATCTGATCGTCCACCAGATGGCGGCGTTCAACTCGCCGGTCTGGTTCAACATCGGCGTGGCCGGAGTGCCCCAGCAGGGTTCGGCCTGCTTCATCCTGGCCGTCGAGGACACCATGGACTCCATCCTCAACTGGTACACCGAAGAGGGTGTGATCTTCAAGGGCGGCTCCGGTGCGGGCGTCAACCTGTCGCGCATCCGCTCTTCCAAGGAATTCCTGAAGGGCGGCGGCACCGCCTCGGGCCCGGTCAGCTTCATGCGCGGTGCTGACTCGTCGGCTGGAACCATCAAGTCGGGTGGGAAGACCCGACGGGCCGCCAAGATGGTCATCTTGGATGCCGACCATCCGGACATCGAAGACTTCATCTGGTGCAAGGCCATCGAGGAGCGTAAGGCGCGCGTGTTGCGCGACGCAGGGTTCGACATGGACCTCGACGGCAAGGACGCCATCAGCCTGCAATACCAGAACGCCAACAACTCGGTCCGGGTGACCGACGAGTTCATGCAGGCCGTCGTTGACGGCACCGACTGGAACCTCGTCACCCGTGGTGACGAGGCCGACGTGGTGCGCACCGTGCCCGCCCGCGAACTGTTCCGCCAGTTCGCCCAGGCCGCCTGGGAGTGTGCTGACCCCGGCATGCAGTTCGACACCACCATCAATAAGTGGCACACCGCTTCCAACACCGGCCGGATCAACGGATCCAACCCCTGTTCGGAGTACATGCACCTCGATAACTCGGCGTGCAACCTGGCCAGCCTCAACCTGATGAAGTACCTGCGCGACGACCTGTCCTTCGACGTCGAGGGCTTCCGCTCGTCGGTCGAGGTCATCTTCACCGCCCAGGAGATCATCGTGGGCAATGCCGACTATCCGACGGACATGATCGCCGAGAACTCGCGGCGCTTCCGCGAGCTCGGCATCGGATACGCCAACATCGGCGCTCTGCTCATGGCCCAGGGACTGCCTTACGACTCCGACCAGGGCCGGGCATGGGCCGGTGCCATCACTGCACTCATGACCGGGCACGCGTATGCCACCTCAGCCCGCACGGCGGCTCGCATGGGACCGTTCGCCGGCTACCACGAGAACGTGGAGCCGATGAACAACGTCCTGAAGATGCACCGCGATGCGGTGGCCGGCATCGACGAGGAGCAGGTCCCGACGGAGTTGCTGTCCGCCGCCCAAGAGGCGTGGGACCTCGCCGTCGAGCTCGGTGAGCAGTTCGGTGTGCGCAACTCGCAGGCTTCGGTGTTGGCCCCGACCGGGACCATCGGCCTGCTCATGGACTGTGATACCACCGGCGTCGAACCCGACCTCGGACTGGTCAAGACCAAGAAGTTGGTCGGCGGCGGCACCATGTCGATCGTCAACCAGACGGTGCCTCGTGCACTGACCCGCTTGGGTTACTCACCCGACCAGGTCGACGAGATCATTGCCTACATCGACCTGAACAAGACGATCGTCGGAGCTCCCTATCTGGCTGCTGAGCACCTGCCGGTGTTTGCCTGCTCCATGGGTGACAACACCATCCACTACCTCGGTCACGTGCGCATGATGGGTGCGGTCCAGCCCTTCATCTCGGGTGCCATCTCCAAGACGGTGAATCTGCCTGAGGACGTCAGCGTCGAAGACGTGGAGCAGCTGCACATCGATGCCTGGAATCTGGGCATCAAGGCGGTCGCCGTGTACCGCGACAACTGCAAGGTGGGCCAGCCGCTGTCGACCACCAAGAAGGATGGCGCTGAGGACGACGACGTGATCGAGCCGGCTGGCTCGGATGCCTCGGATGCCGAGGCCCATGCCCGCGACCTCAGTGCGAAGATCGCCGAGCTCGAGTCCGCACTGGTCCACGAGCAGGCCCGCATGCAGGACACCGTGTTGGTCGGCGCGGTGCGCGAGCGCCTGCCTCGTCGCCGCAAGTCGTCGACGTTCTCCTTCCGGGTGGCCGACTGTGAGGGCTACGTCACCGTCGGCGAGTACGAGGATGGGCGTCCGGGCGAGGTGTTCATGAAGGTGTCGAAGCAGGGGTCCACCCTGGCCGGCATCATGGACGCCTTCTCCATCTCGGTGAGCCTTGGGCTTCAGCACGGGGTGCCGCTGTCGACCTACGTCCGCAAGTACGCCAACATGCGGTTCGAGCCGGCTGGCATCACCGACGATGCCGACCTCCGGATCGCCACCAGCCTGGTCGACTACATCTTCCGTCGCCTCGCTGTGGACTATCTGCCCTTCGACGAGCGGGCCGATCTTGGCATCCTCTCTACGTCGGAGCGGATGCAGCCCACGCTGCCCGGCGTCGAGGAGACGGCGACGCCGTCGTCCAGTGTGGTCGAGTCGGTTGATCCCATCATCGCCACGGTTATCGACGCCAGTGCACCGGCGGTACTCGCCGAGGTGGCACCGGCCGCCCAGGCCGCACCGGCATCGACCAACGGACTGCTGGCTCGGGCCGAGCAGCGTGATGCTCCCTACTGCTACCAGTGTGGCAACGCCATGCAGCGGGCCGGCTCCTGCTACGTGTGCTCGAGCTGCGGGACGACGTCGGGCTGCAGCTGATGTGAAGAAGCATGCGAAAGAGAGTGGGAATCGCATGCGTCTGACAGTGTGAAATGCGAAGAAGGGAGAGGCCAATGGCCTCTCCCTTCTTTGGTTGTTCTAGGCAGCGTGGCTGCGCCGCAGGCACTACGCCAAGATGGTTGCGGCGCGCTCTGTGGGCCTGATGGGCTGGCTGACATCTGGTGAGGCCAGCACCTTGGAGCTTCTGAAGATTCATGGTCGTGTCTGCGGGATACGAGATCCCAGGCAGAGCGGTCTCGGCGGTGATGATCCGGTAGCTCAGGATCAGTTCGCCGGTGGAACCTCATGTGGTCTAGAGAACGCCTGATGCAGTAGGAGCAACGTGACGCACCGGTGCCTTTCTTGAGGCACTTGCGGCGGTTGGCGACGTGACTCCACGGCGATGCCCATGTTCGGTGCGCGAGATGGAGACGTCGACGTCACAGCCTAGATAGTTGAGTAGTCGAACCAGCTGACTGAACGACTTGGTGTAGTTCGTCGGATCGACCAGCCGGTAGATCTGCGCTGGCGAGGTCTCAAGATTCGTCGCTACGACCCGAACGGGCTCAGCATGCCTAGCCAACTGCTGCTTGGCGGCGAGTGAGAGCTTGTACAGCAGTAAGTCGGCCATGAGGGCAGGGTCGCGGTTGATCTCGAGGACCGAGTCGATGTGCACGGACCCTTCCTTTCCCGACCGGAGCTGGTAGGTGAAGGCCTCATTGCCCAGCTCGTGATCGGGACCGAGGGAGATAACGGGATCCTTTCCACTGGGGGTCGGATCCACATTTGCGTAGGGGAACGGGAACGTCCCCTTGGCGGTTTCCACTTCGAACGCCCGCTTTCGGCCGTTGGCCGTCACCGTCTCTATCTTCACAGTCTTCCCTCCCTCTCCAATTCGTCGATGCAGCTACGGACCTTTCTGCTAGCGCTACCTTCCATTGCGCATCCGTTCTCCAGATCCCACTTCACGATCAGAGTGCCGTCCTTGTAGACATGAACATGTCGCGGGCCGTGGTCTCCCACCCAGGCCAAGAAGATGTAGTTGCCCCGGCGAATCTTCGGCACAACTAATGTTACCACCAGTGGTAACTCATGGGTCGGGTCAACAGGTGAGTGGCGGTGCAAGCGTTTAGCGGGGCTGGGCGCAGGTGCTCCGGCGAGAGAAGGGCTGTGGCGACCCTGGGGCACCGCGGGGAGGATCTCGGCCCACGGGCGCCCAACTGCATCTCGGACCCAACTCGGACTGCGTCTCGGATGCATCTCGACAGGCGAAGAAGGGAGAGGCCAATGGCCTCTCCCTTCTTCTCATTCCCCTAGGCCGACCGACTGCGGCGCATTCTGTTTCTCAGGACGACTGCGCATCTGATCGGGTGTGATCGGTCTTCGGCCTCCACGGTTAGGAGTTCGGTCCTAGTTACCCCGGTGGTGCTCCCCCTCGGAATGCACTATTTTGTAGAAGATACATTATAGTGAAGGTATCAAGGAGGTCGGATGAACGTCGGAAGCCCGATCGACAGCGTGGTTCCCACCCTCGATGGACCAGTGCTCGAAGTGCTCGCGAGTAGTTCGGTGACGCTCTCGCTCACGGAAATTCATCGCCGTGCATCGCGCGGGGCGCTGTCCGGAGTTCGCTCCGTGCTGCAACGCCTCGTTCGAGAGGGAATCGTGGATGCCGTTCCTGGCGGCTACCTCTTGAACCGGGAGCACGTGGCCACTGGGTCGATCAAGGCCCTCGTCGGCCTACGAAGCGAGTTCATCTCGAGGCTGCGGGACCAGGTGTCGTCCTGGTCGTACGACGCCGATCTTGTCGGGCTCTTCGGGTCCTTCGCCCGACGTGACGGAGACGCGGAAAGCGACATCGACATACTGATCGTCGGTGACGATCGTCTTCCCGATGACCTGTTGGACGAACTGGCTGGTCGAGTGCTCGCATGGACCGGTAATCAAGCGCAGATCATGACGCTCACCCGAACGGACTTGCGACGACTGCAGTCCGCAGACGAGCCCATCCTTGCCGAGTGGCACCGAGACCTCGAGATGGTGCATGGCGACGTGGCCCTATTGGCCGCGGTTGTTGCATGAGCGCTCGAAGGAGTTCAGCAGTGAGTCCGTGCGGACGGCCGGAAGCAATGGCGCGTCTCGCCCAGGCCAAGAAGTTCGCCGAGGTAGCCGCGTTGTGCGTAGGCGACCTTTCCGATGACACGCTGCCCCAAGTAGCAGCAGCTTTGGCCGTCCTGGCGGGAATCGCTGCATCAGACGCGGCATGCTGCATCGCCCTCTAGCAACGCCCTCGGGGTCAGGACCACCGTGAGGCCGTAGCGATGGTTTCCACCATTCACCCGAACGGAGCACGGATGGACAAGGACCTCGGGCGACTGCTGAATGAGAAGGACAACGCCCACTACGGCTTGCTGCTGGTGAGTAGGACCACTGCTACGAAGATGGTCGAATGGGCTGACCGCATGATCGGCTCTGCCGATGCTGCACTCAATGCCTAGGAGTCCGACCCTACGGAGGAACAACGTCATCATTTGGCCACTGCATCTCGGTTGCATCTCGGAGTGCGGCTCGTCGATGCCCATGGCCATCACGCCGTCGAGGTGCCCCGGAGTATCCACCGGAGGCTCGCCGTGGCGGCGCACGCATCCCATGGCACAGGCCCAGCTGACTGACCAGCCTGGGATGTCACTACGAGGGCCTGAACGGGAAGCTCATCGCAGTGAACGCCCCCCGAGTGTGGCCTTCGATTCTGTCTGCTCCTACCTGACGGAAATCGGAGCAACGTGGGAGCACGCCAATCCAACATTCGAGGAGCTTCATCAGGCGGCGGTTTCCATGGAACGCCGGCGATTGACACTGCAGCAGCGAAAGGAAGTTCGGAAGCTCCGTAGCAAGGGGCTCAAATTGTGGGAGGTCGCTGCGGCGATCGATTGCTCGAGGCAGACGGTCACTCGGGTTTTGGCGGGTCCGGGGATTCTCGAGTCACGTCAATTCGATTGGAATCCCGGTCCGGAACGCCTCTCACTCGTCGACCGGGAGGAGATCAGTCTTGGCCTCCGCGGAGGCGAATCGCTGCGTGCGATTGGAAAGCGGCTTGGTCGAGCGCCCTCGACAATCAGCCGTGAGGTCGCCAGCAACGGCGGCCGTTCGCACTATCGGGCGGTTCGGGCGCACCATGGTGCATATGCACGGGCGCGTCGACCGAAGACTTCCAAGCTCGTCCAAGGACCTCTCTGCTCCCAGGTGTCCTCGTGGCTTGAGGAGTGGTGGTCCCCGGAGGAAATCGCTCGACGGCTGCGGATCGAGTTTCCTGACGATCCGACGATGCACGTGAGCCACGAGACGATCTACCAGTCCCTGTTCGTGCAAGGACGCGGTGAGCTACGTTCAGAGCTCTCTCGATGCCTGCGGACGGGCCGGGCGAAGCGCCGGCCACGCGGGCGCACCGCTGGCGGTGGGCGGATCAATGACATGACGATGATCTCCGAGCGCCCAGCCGAGGTAGAGGATCGAGCGGTGCCCGGTCACTGGAAGGGGGACCTCATCATCGGCAAAAACGGACGCTCGGCTGTTGGGACGCTGGTCGAGCGGAGCACTCGCTTTGTGCTTCTGCTGCACTTGCCCGAAGGCCGAGAAGCGGACATGGTCAACGAGGCGATGGGTCGAGCGATCAAGGCGCTGCCCTCAGAACTCGTCCGTTCCATTACTTGGGACCAGGGCAAAGAACTTTCCCACCACGCGAGATTCACCGTGGACACTGGCGTCCAGGTCTACTTTTGCGACCCCCACAGTCCCTGGCAGCGGGGATCGAACGAAGACACCAATGGGCTCCTTCGTCAGTACATGCCCAAAGGGACTGATCTCTCGATCCACAGCGCAGACGACCTTGCTCAATTCGCCCGCAGTCTCAACAATCGTCCCAGCGAGACCCTTGGATTCATGAAACCATCTGAGAAGCTCGCTGAGCTCGTTGCGATGACTGGTTGAGCCCGCCGTCCATTCATTGCCTCACGTAAGAATCTCCGCGTAGCGGGGGTGCTCCAGGGCGGTAGATCGGGCTACGCCGTGACCATTGAGCTATCGATGAGCGCACGTCGTGGGGTTGGGGTCTGCCTCAGGTTTGGTTGACCCATCGCTCTCGTGCCCCGTTAGAGTTGCTGAAGCATCCGTGTCGATGACGGGGGACTGTGTGAACGAGAAGAGACCCACGGGTCGCCCCCAGACCCGGACGGACGAGGAGATCCTCGGTGCCGCGCTCCGTGCCTTTGCCATGGCCGGCTATGAGGCAATGTCGATCCGCACCCTCAACAAGGACCTCGGGCTGAGCCACGAGGCCGTCCGGCAGCGCTTCGGTTCCAAGGAGCAGCTCTACCGGGTGGCGGTCGAATGGGGTATCACCGAGTTCAACCGATACCTGAGTGCTGAGCGGA
>Ga0194041_10000171_pt1 | contig 25232 bp, 26 predicted proteins | sample JunL449m_MetaG_FD_160082 | JGI IMG/M metagenome (GOLD analysis project Ga0194041, IMG submission 160082) | Anoxic zone freshwater microbial communities from boreal shield lake in IISD Experimental Lakes Area, Ontario, Canada - Jun2016-L442-9m | ecosystem: Environmental > Aquatic > Freshwater >...
GTATTACGGCATGACGCCCGTCGGTCATGAACGTATGACCGAACAACGTGAACAGTGGACGGCATTCCGCAATGTCATTGATTCGATCGCTAACACCTCAAATAAAGGAAACCAATAATGACATCTCATTCAGATCACATTCGCGATGCGGCAACATTCGCTGAGAACGTCCGACGCGAGATGCGTGCTCATCCCGCTGAAATTGTTGCGGACCTGACGGACGGGCTGGAATCAGATATCGCTTCGTCACTAAGCGATGGCGCAGTGCTTCCCTCTGTCGAGGATTACGCCAATGATTTATTGACAGGTGCCGGTCATGAGCCTTTGTCACAATTTGACGTTTCGAATAAAAAAATAACTCAGTTGGTGGAAATGTTCACACCAATTATGGACAAGGTTCGTGAATGCACAGTTGGACTCGCTCCGGCATGGTGGGTCTTTAGGGCTTGGGCATTAACGCAGATGATTGGTGTTGTGGTTAGTGGTTCGGATTCCATTAGACCATTTTTTGCGCAATGGGGAGAGATGCCGATTTTGGGACTTGTCCTATTTGTCGCATTATTGGTGTTCTCAATTCAATGGGGCCGGTTGCAAAAACCTGCTCATAGAAACCTTCGACATATATTGTCAATTGCAGTGGCTAGCGCGGGGGTCGTACTCCTGTTTACAAAGTCCGGTATCTCGTATCCCGTTCAATCAAATATGAATTACGAAACGTCGAGTTGTGTCGTCGTTGAGACACCAAACATTGTTGGCATGTCCGTTGCTGAAGCTCGGCAGACACTCGTGCTTGTTCTACCGAATGGATTCACTTTCTTTGATCAAGACTCGATGGTGGATATTGCATCTGCACCACTTGAAAGTATGGTGATTCAGCAAAACCCGGAACCAGGTAGTCATACATTTTGTGGTGGCGAAAAATTGCAGTTGGTCATAGATCTTGCTAAGTCTGCACCGACAGTTCAGCCTCAAGGAATAACTACAACAACTGCTGAACTGCCACAAGAACCGAGCACATCAACGTTGCAGCCGAGGCCGACATTGACAACAATCCCGAAGAAAGCTGTATCAACGACAATCCCGAAGGCGACAACAACAACGTCCCCCTGATACGGTCAGCCACTATGAAGTACGGAATTTTTGGTGGAGCAGTTAACGACGGAACGGTTGACGATGTCGTCGCTGAGGCCCGGTCAGCTGAGCAAGATGGGTTTGCTAGTTATTGGGCGCCGAATATCTTTGGTCATGATGCGCTTACTGCACTGGCTGTAGTTGGTCGTGAAGTTCCTCGTATCGAGCTCGGTACGTCCGTTGTTCCGACGTACCCGCGTCATCCACACGCAATTGCTCAGCAATGTCACACAGTGGCAGCAGCCTCTTGTAATCGCCTCACCCTCGGAATTGGTCTCAGCCACAAAGTGGTCATTGAAAACATGCTCGGCATGTCGTTTGACAAGCCGGTACGACACCTTCGTGAATACCTCAGTGTTCTTATGCCGTTGTCACGCAATGAAACTGCTCATTTTGATGGCGAGACCTACAAGGTGCACGCAAACATTTCGGCCAAGGGTTCAAACGGCTTCGGTGTTGTTGTAGCTGCACTTGGTGAGCAAATGTTGCGGGTTACTGCAGCTCTAGCTGACGGAACACTCACATGGTGCACAGGTCCAGCAACACTTGCTGGTCACACAATTCCTACAATCACTAAAGCAGCAGACGAATTTAATCGACCAGCACCTCGCATCATTGCGGCCCTGCCAGTGTGTGTAACAAAAGACAAAGTTGCTGCAGCAGAGCGCGCAGCAAAAGTGTTCGCGGTGTACGGCACATTGCCTAGCTATCGCGCCATGCTTGACCGTGAGGGTGCTGCTGGTCCAGCAGATATCGCCATCATGGGTTCAATTGGTGAAGTGCAAGACAGAGTTGCTGCATTGGCAGACATTGGAGTTACCGATTTCGCCGCTGTTGAATTTGGTGCAACGCCTGAAGAAATCGCTAACACTCGCGAGGCCATTAAAGGATTGCTGAAGTAAACATGAACTACGCGGGCTTTCAATCATTAACCGTTGAGTTGATGGATGGTGTAGCCCACGTCATCATTGATAATCCGCCGATCAACTTGTTTGATCTTGCTTTGTACCCAGAAATGGTGCGAGTAAGCGCCGAGCTGTGCGATGACGAAGATGTTCGTGCCGTGGTTGTTTCGTCTGCAAACCCGGAATTCTTCATTGCTCATTTTGATGTCTCGCTAATTCTGCTACTGCCTACAGGCAGACCTGCTCCGACAACCCTGAGTGATTTTCATCAGATGTGTGAAAACTTCCGCACGATGCCGAAACCCACGATTTGTGCAATAGATGGCCGTGTAGGCGGTGGTGGAAGTGAAGTCACTCTCAGCATGGATATGCGGTTTGCTTCTCCTCGGGCAGTGTTTAATCAGCCAGAAGTGGCACTGGGCATCCTTCCTGGTGGTAGCGGAACAGTTCGGCTACCACGCTTAGTCGGGCGTTCACGAGCGTTAGAGGTCATTCTCGGTAGTGAAGATATTGATGCGATGACTGCTGAAAAATGGGGATGGGTGAATCGGGTTGTCGATAATCCTGTTGAGTATTCATTGGCAATGGCTCGACGTATCGCATCATTTCCGCCACAGGCAGTACAAGCCGCAAAGAGGTCGATCTTGCGCGCCGATGATCATGTTGTTGAAGACTTGCTTGCAGAAGCGGGGGAGTTCAGCGCACTTTTGTCTGACCCACGAGCTGTGACTGCAATGAATAATTTCATGATACGCGGCGGACAAACTCGCGAAGGTGAACTTCGTTTGGGTGATCTAGCCACCGAAATCAACGACTAAACCTTCAATTCTTGTTCCGCATTGCCGAAAGGTAATGCTGTAGTTATGGTTTCTCTTTTTGATTCAGTGACATTTGCTCATGGCCCAGCCATGAAAAACCGCTTTATGTTGGCTCCGCTGACGAACCAACAAAGCCACGTAGATGGAATATTGTCTGAAGACGAGTTCCGGTGGCTCACCATGCGTGCTCAGGGTGGTTTTGCACTCACCATGACATGTGCCTCACACGTGCAGGCAATTGGTCAGGGATTTGCTGGCCAGTTGGGTTGCTTTGGTGATCAGCATCTTGAGGGTTTGACGCGACTCGCTAATGCCATCAACAAAGAAGACAGTTTGTCCTTTGTGCAGCTGCATCATGCAGGCCGTCGTTCTCCGAAAGAACTTATTGGTGGACAGCCGGTCAGTTCTGGTGTTGACGAAAAGATGGACTCTCGCGCAATGACCACCGGCGAAGTGGAAGAAATGGTCGAAGCTTTCATTGTGGCCGCTATACGCAGCGAGAAGGCTGGCTACCACGGAGTAGAACTTCACGGTGCTCATGACTATGTGCTCTGTCAGTTCCTGAATGCTGAACTCAATGTTCGCACAGATAAATACGGTGGTTCGTTAGAGAATCGTTCTCGCGTGTTGTTTGACATCGTTGATGGTATTCGTGCTCGTTGCGGCGCTGACTTGAATCTTGCTGTTCGTCTTTCGCCTGAACGTTTCGGTATGAAGACATCAGAAATAGTTGAAATCTACGGGCGGCTTGTTGATTCCAAAAAAGTAGACATGATCGACATGTCTTTGTGGGACTGTTTCAAAGTCGCTGTTGATGAAGACTGTGACGGCAAGATTCTGATTGATATTTTTGCCAACCTTGAACGCGGAGCAACCAAACTGGCCGTTGCCGGCAAGTTGTATTCAGCAGCAGATTGCCAACGCGCAGTAGATGCGGGCGCAGACATCGTTGCAATCGGTAGAGCAGCAGTGACAAACCATGATTTCCCGCGTCTTGCAAAAGACCCAGCGTTCGTGATGCGCTCGTTGCCTGTTCCACGCGCCACATTGCGCGCAGAAGGACTCAGCGAATCGTTTATTGGTTATATGGGTAACTGGCCTGGCTTCGCAGAAGCCGAATAGTTACTTCTTCGGAGCAGCTGCCAAGTAGATCTTTGGCATGATGTCTTTGCACGCCATCATGGCGAGTGCCTTACAGAACTTCTCAGCATCTGCGCCAAGTGCGGCGATTGCTTCGGCACCAGTCTTTGCAGCAATAGCTTTTTCACAGGTGTCCTTGCTTATCTGAATCGCTCCGCATGCACGGTTGAACTCTGTTGACTTCTGCGCAGCAGTTGGAGGGGACGTTGGGCCACCAGGATTTGGCTGTCCGGCACCGCCATTGTTTGGCTGGCCGCCACCTTGCTGACCGGCACCATTGTTCTGTGGTGGGTTATTGCCGTTGGTGTTCTGCTTGATGTCTTGGTTCGGCTGCTGTTGGTTGATCTTTTGCTGATTGTCGTTCTTGGCCGCATCCATCTTTTCGTTGAATGCTTGCTCTTCTGGATCGACAGTCGCCAGATCTTCTAACAAACTCTCATCATCAGCAGCTGCATCAGCTGATGTGTATGCAGTCTTGTATTCCTTTGAGATGACTTGCTTATTTGCGCCAGACTTCTTCACGCGCACGCGATATAAAACAACACCGTCCATCCAGACATCATCTTCATCAGTTGAGGACACTCCGAAGATCAAGCGACCTGATTTTGTTGAACCAGAATCAAGTTCTTCCCATTCGGGGTCTTCAGGGTCGTATGCAACTTCAAGCACTGCGCTGCGTTTTGCATTTTTTGGTGTCATGCTGACTGTGATTTCGCAGTCGTCTTCATCGACGCCTTCCACCATTTGGCCATCGGCGCAGTCGCCGGTCATGAAAATCTTTACTGTCTGCTTTGCAGAAGCATTAACAGTTTTTGGAACTACAACAGTGAGAAAGCCAGTCAGTACAACTGAGCTAGCAAGCAGGGCGCGAATCTTCATGGGGTCTCCCGTATGTGAAGTGGCGAAATACACCACGCGGAGAATCTATCCGTCTATTGAAAAAATATCAAGGTGTTCAGGGTGAACAATCGGCGCCCGATTCAGCCCAGGATTAGTGGAGGTGGACCGGAGTGCCGGTGCCACCGACCTGGTCAAAGAAGTCGTTGCCCTTGTCGTCCACCACGATGAACGCTGGGAAATCCTGAACTTCGATCTTCCACACAGCTTCCATTCCTAGTTCTGCGTACTCGAGCACTTCAACTTTTGTGATGCAGTCTTGGGCAAGTCGTGCTGCAGGGCCACCAATAGAACCGAGGTAGAACCCTCCGTAGGTATGGCAAGCATCGGTGACTTGGCGCGACCTGTTGCCTTTTGCCAACATCACAAAGCTTCCGCCAGCGGCTTGAAATTCAGACACGTAGCTGTCCATGCGGCCAGCAGTGGTCGGACCAAATGATCCAGATGCCATGCCGGTCGGAGTCTTTGCAGGACCTGCGTAATACACGCAATGATCTTTCATGTATTGCGGCAACCCATCGCCTGCATCGAGGCGTTCCTTCAATTTTGCGTGCGCTATGTCTCGTGCCACAACCATGGGTCCTGTCAGCATCACGCGGGTCTTGACTGGGTACTTCGACAACGTGGCACGAATCTGATCCATCGGTTGAGTGAGATCAATGCGAACTACTTCTTCACTGAGGTCTTCGTGGGTGACTTCTGGCAAGAAACGCGCTGGGTCTGTTTCGAGAGCTTCTAAGAAAATTCCGTCGCGTGTGATTTTTCCGAGTACTTGGCGGTCTGCACTGCATGACACTGCAAATGACACGGGGCAACTTGCGCCGTGACGTGGAAGGCGAACAATGCGCACGTCGTGGCAGAAATACTTTCCGCCGAACTGGGCACCAATGCCTGTTTCTTGTGACAACTTCAGAACTTTTTGTTCAAGATCAAGATCGCGGAATGCATGACCAAGTTCGCTGCCCTGCGTAGGAAGTGAATCGAGGTAATGAGCACTGGCCAATTTTGCAGTTTCTACTGCCTGTTCGGCAGAAGTGCCACCAATGACAATTGCCAAGTGATACGGCGGACATGCTGCAGTGCCAAGTGTGATCATTTTTTCAAACACCCAAGGAAGAAGTGCCTTCTCGTTCAGCAACGCCTTAGTTTCTTGGAAGAGATAGCTCTTGTTTGCAGAACCGCCACCTTTGGCCATGAACAGGAACTTGTATGAGTCGCCATCAACCGATGCAATTTTGATTTCAGCTGGCAAGTTGTTGCCGGTGTTCTTTTCTTCGTACATGGTGATGGGTGCCATCTGGCTGTAGCGAAGGTTGCTTGTTTGGTAGGTGTTGAAAACGCCGCGAGCAATTGCTTCTTCGTCGCCTCCGCCAGTCATAACGAATTGGCCTTTCTTGCCCTTCACAATTGCTGTGCCGGTGTCTTGACACATTGGCAAAACTCCACCAGCAGCAATGCCGGCATTCTTCAATAGGTCAAGTGCAACGAAGCGGTCGTTTGCACTTGCTTCAGGATCAGACAAAATGTTGCTGAGCTGCTGCAGGTGATCTGTGCGCAAGAGGTGTGCAATGTCACGCATTGCTGTTTGAGTAAGAAGTGTGATGGCTTCTGGAGTGACCTTCAGGAAAGTACCAAGTGGAGTCTCAACTTCTGAAACTCCGTCTTTCGATAGCAATCGGTATTCGGTGTTGTCTGGCCCTAAGGGAAAGATCTCTGAAAAGACAAAATCTGGCATGCACCTAGGTTAGAACGAACCCACTCATGGTGCTCTATGCGCTGGGATCAACAGGCCAATCGTGCTTGGGATATCGGCCAGCCATCTCTTTGCGTACCTCGGCCCATGAGCCCTTCCAGAAGCCGGGCAAATCTGCAGTGATCTGAATGGGGCGTTGCGCAGGAGACAAGAGCTGAATACGTAGCGGAACTGAATTGTTGAGAACCGATGGGTGAGTGGTGACGCCATAGAGGTGTTGCACGCGAATGGAAATCATCGGAGCGGCTGGGTCTGCGTAATTGATGTCGACCGGTTGGCCGCGTGGTGGAGAAAATTGGGCGGGGGCTAATTGGTCAAGTTGCGAGCTTGCGTCCCAGCCAAGGGTGGATTGCAGCACCATGGTGACATCAACTTTTGCAAGATCACTACGTGATGTCGCACCGGCAAGGAACGGTACAAGCCATTCTTCAAGCGTTGCGAGTAGATGTGCATTGGAAGTCTCTGGCCACGTGTCGCCTTGATGGTGTCGCAGAAATGCAATGCGTTGTCGAAATGCTGTTGCAGAACCGTTACCAAGCACAGCCATGTTTGTTGCGCGTACTCGTTCAAGAAGAGCATCGGTGGTTTCGGCACCTGGTGTTGGCTGCAAATCACGTTCGTCAATACGGATACTTTCCACTTTGCGCACCACGCGCTGCACAAGGTCATCTCGTGATTTATCCCATAGTAAATACGACTCAAGTTCAACGTCATCGCCAAGAACTGTGGCAATGAACTCGATGTCCACCGCAGCACCGCGACGAAGTCGTGATGTTGAGCGTTGTGCATCAATATCTGCAGCGACTACAAACTTCTCGCGCGCAATCGGGTCTTTCGAATCCATAGTGACGCCGCCACCGCCACGCATCACAAACTGGCCTGGCGAAGTTCTGCGCATGCCAAGCCTGTCCGGGTAGGCCGACAACAAAACAACACCACATAATGAGTCAACTGCGTCATCAGAAACATTGTCAACAGTAGGAATTGACGACCGACGAGCAATGTCACGTGCTGCTTCAAGTACCCGCCGTGTCGCTCCGCGATCTGCTGCATCATGGTGCGCAATGCCAAGCACCGCTTTCACACGTAATGCAAGGTCAGCAGGCAACGTGTCTGGTTTGCCGCGCATGATGTCGCGTTCTTCTAGCAATGCAGCAACAACACAGGCAATCCAACCGTGTGGGTGAAGGTCTCTGTTGCGCGCAACCATGGTGCCAAGGCGTGGGTGCAGTGGCAAACCAAGAACAGATCTGCCAAGTGGCGTGATGTGGCCTTCGTTGTTCAGTAAGTGCAACATGGTCAACGTGTCAGTAGCTACGCGCAATGACTTTTCTGGCAGTGCATCAAGAAATGACAACTGAGCAAGTGGGGTTCCCCATGCGGCAACTTCTAATGCCACACCACACAGGTCGACTTGGGTGATCTCGGCCGGTAAATGCGGCAGGCGAGTGGAATCCTCTATGCGGCTCCACAATCTGTATGCAACACCTTCGCGTACGCGCCCTGCACGACCACTGCGTTGATCTGCGGATGCCCGCGACGACGTAACAGTGACCAATTCGGTAAGCCCTGTGCGCGCATCAAGTCGTGGCACGCGAGCGATGCCGGCATCGACCACGATGTGAACTCCGTCAACCGTGAGAGAAGTCTCGGCAATGTCTGTAGACAACACCACGCGCCTGCGGCCGAGACTACTGGCGTTGAGCGCTGCGTCTTGTTCAGAAAACGGCAGAGCGCCTGCGAGCCGCAACACATCAACGTTGCCCGCTACGCGTTCTTTCAATAATGTTTGTGCCCTATTGATTTCACCTATTCCAGGCAAGAACACCAAGATGTCGCCATCATCAGTGTTCAGCGCCCCAAGAACTACATCTGTGATTGCATTTTCAAGACGGTCATTACGTTGACGTGGCACGTAGCGAACATCAATGGGGAATGTGCGGCCTTCTGAAGTGATGATTGGTGCGTCGCCTTGGTCGTCGGCGAGCACGTGTGCAAACAATTGAGTTTGGGCAGTGGCGGACATCGCCAGAATCTTTACGTCTGTAGAAAATGTCTTGATTGCATCGAGGAGAAATGCAAGCCCAAGGTCAGTTGGCACGTTGCGTTCGTGCACTTCGTCGAAAATCACTAGCGCAGTGCCATCAAGTGTTGGGTCGTTCTGTAAACGGCGAGTCAGAATTCCTTCTGTCAGAACTTCAATACGAGTAGTAGCGCCAATCTTTCGTTCATCACGAGTCTGGTATCCAACCGTCTCACCGACTTTTTCACCCAGCATGAATGCCATGCGTTGTGCAGCAGCTCGCGCCGCAAGTCGACGAGGCTCCAGCATCACAATTTTGCGACCTGCTACCCAATCCTCGTTCAATATTCGAAGTGGAACAAGAGTTGTTTTACCTGCACCAGGGGGTGCAATGAGTACGGAGTGTCGACGAGAGGCGAGTGCTTCTCTCAGCTGTGCAATGGCCTCTTCAACAGGGAGACCTGTGTTCGGTAACGAATCAGACAAGTGCGGGAGTGCCGCGAAATGAACCAGGGTCGCCGGGCGCAGGAATGGTTGGTCGAGACCAGCTGGTGAGCGCTGCAACAGCTGCGGCAACTTCTTTCCAATCAGCCGATGTCCATCCTTGGGCGGCAACAGGAACAGATCCGTCCGACTTGATGAGAACAAATGCAGGAAGTTCGGATAATCCGAGTGCCTTTACTGCGACACGATCTGGATCACAGAACACCAAGAACTCATCGGCGTGTGGGCCAAGGAATGCACGAGCGTCGCTGGCGTCGCACGTGACGATGAAGTTGATGCGAACTGCTGCGCCAGAGAACTGGCGAAGGATGCGGGCTGCCGTTTCGAGAATCCATGAACTCTCGTTCGTGAACGGGTCAAGAACCACCGAAGCGAAGTGAAAAGTGGTGAGCCACTGATGAAGAGTCTTCGCGTCACCCGTAATTGGGGTGAGGGTGAGGTCCATGCTGGGGTTGGGGAGAGATGCGGTTGCCACGGCTTCAACGCTAGTTCAGTAGCGTTGCGATCATGCACCCCATCGAGCATCTCCGTTATGTGGCACGAGCCCACGGGGCAGATCCGGTGGAAGTTGCTCTCGGGGCCGCTGACGCTCTAGCGGGTATTTCTCGAGATCCAGCGGCTGCTTTGGTCTCGGCTCGGCGTCTAGTGGAACATCACCCCACGAACGCTCCGTTGTGGTCCGTGTGCGCCCATGCAGTCACATCTATGGATCCATATCGCGATGTTGATGATCTGGCGCGACGCATTGCCAACGATCCCACTGCAGCGAATCTCGTTGATGCTCTTGATGGGGCGTCAACAATCTGCATGGTCGGATGGTCAGGTCATCTTGTTGATGCTCTGGCACGACGCGGAGACATTCATGCGCTGGTAGTCGATTCGTTAGGTGACGGACAAGACGCACTGCGGTATTTGTCGCGTCGCGAGGTGAGCTGTGAGCTTGTGGCGCCTGAAGGACTTGCATCGGCAGCTGAATGTGCTGATGCGACAATCTTGTCTGCGCTCGCAGTGGGTAACGACAGTGTGTTGTGCGCAGGTGGTTCATTGGCTCTCGCCGCTGTCGCATATTGCGTCGAACAACCGGTGTGGATGGTCGCATCAGAAGGAACCCGCTTGCCAGTTGGATTATTCACAGCAATGGTCGCTGGAGTGCGTGACAGACCAGACCCGTGGGCATCAGGGTATGACGTTGTGTCACATGCGCTCATCACCTCAGTGTTTGGGCCAACCATTACGTCAGGCACCGCTGACACCCTTGCCCGCATGAATGCGTGCCCTGCTGCCGATGAACTTCTTCGGCGCAGTGTTGTGTGACCATTCCGTCTAAGTTGGGAATCTCAAATCAACTAGGAGTTTTCTGATGGGCGAAATGGTCGAATTCAAAAGTAATGGCGGAACATGCACTGGCTATCTTGCCGGCACTAGTGGCCCAGGTGTCATTGTTATTCAAGAGTGGTGGGGTTTAGTTCCACACATCACCGACATCGCAGATCGATTTGCTGCAGAAGGTTTTGTTGCACTTGCACCTGACATGTATCACGGTGAAGCAACAGACGAACCAGACCTTGCTGGCAAGTTGCTCATGAGTATGAATCTTGCAACTGCAGGAAAAGACCTCAGCGGTGCAGTTGATTTATTGCAAGAACGTACTGGTCGAACAAAAGTTGGTGTCACTGGTTTTTGTATGGGTGGCGGGCTCGCGCTGATGGCTGCATGTTTGCGTCCTGATGCAATTGCGGCTGCTGCACCGTTCTACGGCGGCATGCGCCCCGACACTGTTATTGAGTGGGACAACTTGGCTGCAGTTGTAGAAGGCCATTACGCCGCAACAGACCGAGGCACTGCTGCACCAGAAGCTGTGAAAGAACTAGAAGCAACATTGCGTGCCAAAGGTAAGAATGCAACGTTCCACGTGTACCCCGGAACCCAGCATGCTTTCTTCAATGACACTCGTCCTGAGGTGTACGACGCAGCAGTTGCAAAAACTGCATGGGATCGCACTCTCGCGCTATTCCGCGCAAATCTCTAATTCAGAAAATTAGGCAAGTTCGGCTATTGCATCAGCAATTGCAATGGCGCGTTGTGCGTTTGCAACGTGAAGATTTTCAATCATGCGGCCGTCGAGCTGTACAACGCCCTTGCCTGCTGCAAGTGCTTCATCAAATGCTGCGATTACTTTGCGTGCGTGTTCCACTTCAGCTTCGCTTGGTGACCACACGTCGTTTGCGACACCTACTTGATCTGGGTGAATCAGTGTCTTTCCGTCAAAGCCCATCTCTGCGCCTTGAACACACTCTGCACGGAAACCTTCTGCGTTCTTGATGTCGTTGTAGACGCCGTCGAGGATTGTTTTTCCTGCTTCACGTGCTGCAAGAAGAGCAGTGTGCAGACTCGGGTACAACGGTGCGCGACCAGGTACTTGTGCTGCGCGAAGTTCCTTTGCCAAGTCATTTGTTCCCATGACAAGAACTGCAACACGCGGGTGCGCGGCAATTTCACGGCAATCAAAGATTGCTGTTGGGGTTTCGATCATTGCCCAAATCATCATTTCTTTTGGAGCACCAGCGGCATCAAGTGCTGCAGAAACTTCATTCACTTCGGCAACAGAGTTGATCTTTGGAATAACAACTGCAGACACGCATGCTTTTGCAGCTGCAGCAACATCGGCATGACCCCATGGTGTTGCCAGCGCATTGCAGCGAATGGTGAGCTCACGCTTGCCGTATTCGCCCGAGTTCACTGCCGCAATTGCTTGTGCGCGGGCAATGTCTTTCGAATCTGGTGACACTGCGTCTTCAAGGTCAAAGATGATGGCATCGGTAGAAATGCCTTTTGCTTTTTCTAGCGCGCGCTCGTTTGCGGCGGGCATATACAAAGCGGAACGGCGTGGACGTTGTGCAGACATGGAGTCTCCTCAGTGTTGTGGGGGTTTAGAAACCGTATGAAGCGGCAAGTGCAGGGTCGCGCTCTGCCAATTGACGAGCGAGTTGAACGACAACTTTGCACTGCTTGACAGATGCATCGTCTTCCATTTTTCCATCGAGCATTACTGCGCCGGTGCCATCGCCCATTGCGTCAATGACGCGTTGAGCTTGCAGTACGTCTGATGGACGAGGGCTGAACACGCGCTTTGCGATATCAATCTGTACTGGGTGAAGGCTCCATGCGCCAACGCAACCAAGAAGATATGCATTGCGGAATTGATCTTCACACGCAACAGTGTCTTTGATGTCGCCGAACGGGCCGTAGAACGGAAGAACCCCGTTCATTACGCAGGCATCGACCATGCGAGCAAGTGTGTAGTGCCACAGGTCTTGTTGGTACACGGTGCGTGCGCCTTCGTAGTTGTCGCCCTCTGGGTCTGCGCGAACGATGTAGTCGGGGTGTCCGCCACCAACACGAGTGGTTTTCATGCGACGGTTCGCTGCAAGGTCTGCAGGCCCGAGCGATATTCCCTGCATACGAGGTGATGCAGCACAAATTTCTTCGACGTTTGCAACGCCACGAGCTGTTTCAAGAATTGCGTGAAGAAGGAGTGGCTTTTTCAAACCGGCTCGCGCTTCGAGTTGTGCAAGCAGGCGATCGACATAGTGAATGTCTTCTGGGCCTTCCACTTTTGGAATCATGATCACATCAAACTTGTCGCCAGCTTGTGTGACGATGTCGATGATGTCATCAAGGAACCACGGGGAGTCAAGGCTGTTAACGCGTGTCCACAATTGAGTGGTACCGAAATCAAGAGTGTTGGCAACCTTGATCAGGCCAGCACGTGCAGCGGCTTTGTCTGCCATCGGGATCGCATCTTCCAAGTTGCCGAGAATGATGTCGACATTTGGAATGGTGTCTGGAAGCTTTGCCACCATCTTTTCGTTGTGAGGCGGAAAGAAGTGAATGACACGACTGGGCTTGAAAGGAATCTCTTGGACAGGGGCAGGAGCTCCGGCGGCAAGGGGTTTGAAAAAGTCACGAGATGGGCGCACCCCTTAATCGTATGGGGGGACTGACACCTGAGGAACATTTCCGTATCTGATGCAGGTATATACATTTCAGAAATATAGATATACTGAAAAACATGACCAAGCGCCTCGTTGAAATACCTGATGAGTTGCTCGTTGCTGCCCGGGCCGCCCTTGGCACCGCCACCATGAAAGACACCATTAATCAAGCTCTCATCAATTCCGTGTCTGAAGCCGAACATGAACTGGACAAAGCCCTACGTTTCGCTTCGACGTTCGACACCAGAAGTCGCGACAACGCATGGCGCTGAAATATCTCATTGACACAAGCGTTCTTCATCGCTTGAAGAGTGATGAAGTGTTGACAAAAGTTCGTGCCATGGCATTGAACGGTGAAATTGCACGCTGTTCAATCACCGATCTTGAATATTTGTATTCAGCTCGAAACGAAGATGAATGGGAAGGCGCTTCACATCTGTTGTCGCGCTTTTTCAACATTGAGATTCAGCCCGAACATTTCACCCGCGCTCTACAAGTGCAAAGAATTCTCGCGCAAAAGTCTCAACGCGGTCGGAAAATTCCAGATCTCATCATTGCTGCAGTCGCAGAACAATTGGATCTCACATTGCTGCATTACGACATTGATTTCGATCACATTGCTGAGATCACGGGCCAACGTTCTGAATGGATCATGCCAGCAGGGCAAATCTCCTAGTGTCGTTGCCATGAGCCAGCAGTATGACGCCATTCTTTTTGATGCAGGGGGAGTATTTCTCATCCCGGACCCAGCAGTGTTGGCACCGACTTTGGCCTATTACGGCGCCACGTCGGACTATGACACGTATGTTCGTGCTCATTACGGCGCGATGGCTGCGAAATCTCGCCAAGGTTCCGGTGAAGATGATTGGTCGCACTACAACGATGCGTATGTACAAATAGTCGGCGTTCCGCTACAAAATCAAGAAGCAGCATCTTTCGTTTTGTCTCGGACTCGTAACGCTCATTTATGGCGCGCCCCACTTGGTGGCTCAACTGAAGCTCTTCGTGGGCTGAATGCTGCTGGCGTTCCGATTGGCGTAGTGAGCAACGCAAGTGGACAGATAGAAGAGATACTCGGCCGAAGCGGAATATGCCAAGTGGGTGATGGTCCTTTAGCAAGCGTCCGGTGCATTATCGACAGTCATCTCGTTGGTGTTGCCAAACCAGACCCACACATTTTTGATTTCGCGTTGCCATTCTTTACAGAAATAGATCCGTCGCATATTGCCTACGTCGGTGACAGCGTTGTGATGGACATCGGTGGTGCAACGGCCGCAGGATTAATCCCAATTTTGGTTGATCCGTACAACGATGCTGCTGACCTTGTGACGTGTCGCAGAATTACATCGCTCCTCGAGCTGTTGTAACTATTTCTTAGTGTCGCAAAGGTTCTTTGCGATCACCTTTAGGCACAAAGTTTCGTCTGCGCCTTCGAAGATTGACAACACGCGAGCATCGACATACAAACGGCTCACGCTGTATTCCTCTGCATAGCCGTAACCGCCATGAATTTGGAGAGCTTCGCGTGTCACCCATTCAGCTGCGCGACATACGTATGCCTTCACCATGCTGGCTTCCATTGCGCCTTCGCCGACACCCATAAGGCCTGCCACTGAGTAACAGAACTGTCGTGATGCCTGAATGAGCACAGCCATGCGGCCCAATTTCACTTGTGTGAGTTCGTATTGCGAGATGGGCTGACCGAACACGGTGCGGTTATTTGCATAATCAACTGCTGCCTCGTATGCGGCTTGCATAACGCCAACTGCGCGAGCTGCTGTTTGCAAACGACCGTTTTCAAAACCAGCCATCTGCAAGTAGAAACCCTTGCCAAGACCATCTTCTTCACCGATGAGGTTTGCAGCAGGGACCCACCAGTTCTCGATCGCAATTTCATAGCTGTGCATTCCGCGATAACCAATGGTGTCAATGGGGCTGCCTTCCATCTTTCCGCCGCCGTCTTGGTTGAACGTGAAACCGTGTGAATCACCAAGTGGTTTTGGAACAATGAACAGAGACAATCCGCGGTGAGTCTTTGAGCGATCTGGGTCGGTGCGTGCAAGAAGCATCAGCACGTTTGCGCGTGCTCCAAATGTGCACCATGTCTTCACGCCGTTAATGATCCAGCCGGCTTCGCCGTTTGGACCTTCGCCACGAACTGCAGTTGTCTTCAAGCTTGCAACGTCGGAACCGTAGTCAGGTTCCGTTACTGCAACTGCTGACATCACTTCTGTGCTTGCAAGTTTTGGAAGCCATTCAAGTTTCTGTGCTTCTGTGCCGCCTTTAACAAGTGCGCGCGTAAGAATTTCAGGTCGGGTAATTAAAGAACCACCGATACCAAGTGAGGCACGAGACAATTCTTCAGTAGCGATGACAGATGCCATGTACTCGCTTTCGCCGCCTTCACTAAAGCCCTCGTATTCAACAGGAACACTGAGTCCGAACGCACCAATTTCAGCAAGTCCAGCAATGATCTCTTCTGGGACGTCACCGTTGTGGCGATGTACGTGTTCTGCTTGTGGAGCGATGACCTTGTTTGCATATGAACGAAAAGTGTCTTGCACCATTTCAAAATCACTGGAGAGATGACGAGGGCCCTGAACTTCAGCAAGTGATGCAAGAAAACTTGGCGCACGATATGTCTGAACGAAGTCATGTGCAGAAGAAAGTAGTGAAGGGTCGACTCCCCACAGTTTTTCGCGACCAATGAGACGTGAAACAAAGTCATGCACCATGTCAGCAGTGAATGCACATGTGATGTTTCCTTCGGTTGTCCCCTTGGCGGCATATGGAAGAAGTGATTTTGCTGTCGCTACAGCTGCTGCCACGTGAGCAATGTCGTAGGCAAGTGTTTGGTTCTTGTCCGGACCACCTAGTGCGATGAGTGATGCAATCGCGGTGTCAACCATCGCTGAGGCAGTGGAGATCACCGAAGCGGCTGTCTGGATATCGGGGGCAGTCGTTGTCATGGAATCAAACGCTAGTGAATTTGGCACCGATTCAACGCACCCGTGACGCCCCAGAAGGCCTCCACGCCTAGTCTCTTGATGTGGCATTTGACACTTTCCCCACGCTCGACTGGCTCGACGGCGAACTTGACCCGACGGTCGATGTGAAAACTCTTGATGGCGTTGTTGCAGAACTGGCGTCACAGCCGCAACACCTGGCTACAACCTTGGCGTTGGTCGTCGTTCACAACGGTCGAATTGTCCGTGAGTTTTACGGCCCTGAAACTGATGCCTCGACCACGTTGATTTCTTGGTCGATGGCGAAAAGCATCACGCAAGCATTGGTGGGCATGGCCGTGGGGGACGGACTGATGTCAATAACGGATGACCATCTGTTTCCCGAGTGGGAACATGATGATCGCGCCAGTATCACGCTTGGCAATTTGTTAAATCAAATGAGTGGTCTTGAGTGGGTTGAGGATTATGTCGACGACAAAGCATCTGATGTCATCGAGATGTTGTTCGGCAGCGAGAGATTTGTTGGAAACCACGCGGCCTATGCGGCATCAAAAAACTTGGAAGCACAGCCAGGCACGAAATATTTGTATTCGTCTGGCACAACAAATCTTGTGACGAAAATTCTTTCTCGCGCGTTAGGTGAACAACCAGGTTCCACCGACGCAATGTCGAAATTCATGAAGGAACGTTTATTCGAACCACTAGGAATGAGTTCGGCAATTCCGCGATTCGATGACTCAGGCAATTTTGTTGGCTCGTCGTACGTATACGCAACCGCTCGTGACTTTGCTCGGTTTGGTTATTTGTACTTGAACGATGGGATATGGAATGGTTCGCGCCTCTTGCCAGAAGGCTGGGTGAACTATTCGCGCACTCCCATCGCGCGCGACCCTGACAACAATCTTGATTACGGAGCGCATGTGTGGATGTTCCCGAATGATCCGGGCTCGATAGCGGCACTTGGATACGAAGGACAGTTCACGTGGGCGTCACCTCGCCGCAATCTTGTTGTTGTGAGGCTGGGAAAGACAAATGCCGAGTACGGGCCGCAGTTACGAAGTGAATTGTCAAAGATTGTTGGTGCATTCCCTGCTCAGACGTCTGATTTCGGCAACGATGGTGACCATGGCTGAGGAAGTACAGCGCCGTTGGCGTGTCAGTAGGGCTCTGCAATTCGTAGTGCTCGGCGCAATTGTGTACTTCTTTGTACTGCCACTCATTCCTGGCTTCCGTGATGCAGTCGGCAAGTTAAAAAACGTTGATCCCAATTTGCTCTTTGTCGCTTTGGGCTTACAAGGTTTTTCATTACTCGCGTATTCCATGTTGACTAAAGCTGCGCTTGGTGATCACGGCGCAGGCATCAGTGTCTTGCGACTTTTCCGAATTCAACTCAGCACGAAGGCACTAGGAAATATTGTCCCTGGAGGAAGTGCTGCAAGTACGGCACTGGGTTATCGACTCATCACAATGTGCGATGTGAAAGGTCCTGACGCCGCATTCGCTTTAGCAACGGCTGGCGTCGGTTCTGCTGTGGTGTTGAACTTCATCTTGTGGTTCGGATTGATCATTTCGATCCCAACTCGAGGAGTGAATGCTGCCTATGGAACCGCAGCAATTGTCGGAATCCTTCTGATGGCATTTGCTGGGTTCCTTATCTTTGGCCTCGTTGAAGGTCAGGGGCGATCGGAACGAGTTGTTCGGTCTCTGGCTCGACGTTTCAGGTTTGATGCAGACCATGCGGCATCCGTGCTTGAACATTTGGGTAACAGAATTGAAGGACTCTTTACAGATCGCGCACTAATGCAACGCGTGGTTGGGTGGGCAACATTGAACTGGGCACTTGACGCCTTGTCTTTGTGGGTTTTTCTTCGAGCATTTGGCGGAACACTCGGATTCGACGCACTCGTTGTGTCGTTTGGTATCGCAAATGTTTTTTCAGTCATCCCCATTACGCCAGGTGGTTTGGGAATCATGGAAGGCATTTACATTCCAACTCTTGTTGGGTTTGGTCTTGCTCGTCCACTTGTCACTGTTGGAGTCCTCTCGTATCGCGTTGCTCAGTATTGGTTGCCAATATTCGTCGGTTGGCTTTGCTATTTGTCGTTGCGAGTTGGGCCATTTTCGATTGACCGCAAACGGAAGTTGGGACCGTTGCCACGTGTCGCCACGTCGCAAGCGCAACGAGGGCTTACCACCGTTGATTGGGTGGAGAAATTTGCTCCGCGTGACCGCACTGGCCAGTTTCCGATGCCAGTGTTTGACCCATCGGATCTTGAATTTACAGATGACGATACGGATGGCACGCTAAAACCCAAGTAGCGTTTGGGGCATGACAACACATGAACGCCCCTTTGGTCGCTGCCTTGAAGATTTTGTTCCTGGTGACGTATTTCGTCATTGGCCAGGCAAGACCATCACTGAATATGACGATCATCTCTTCTGCATGATCACAATGAATCACCACCCATTGCACACCAACGATTGGTTCGCAAAAGAAAGTGTTCAAGGTCGCAACGTTGTTGTGGGCAATCTTGTGTATTCATTGGTATTGGGCATGAGTGTTCCTGACATCAGTGGTGCAGCTATTGCAAACCTTGAAGTCGAAACTCTTCAGCACAAGTTCCCAACATTTCATGGCGACACGATTCATGCAGAAACTCGTGTTCTTGAAACAACCGAGAGCAAGTCAAAGAATGATCGAGGCACAGTGTTGGTTGAGACCAAAGGCTTTAACCAGGACGGCAAGGAAGTCTGTTACTTCCGCCGCCGCGTCATGGTGTGGAAGCGCGAGTTTGCGCCAAGCCGTCGCCGTCCATACGACGGACAGGACGTGTGGGCCGACTAAGTCGCAATGACCGCATTGCGGCCAGTTTGATTGAGTGGGGCAGCGGCTCGCTGCGTGACCTGCCATGGCGACGCACGAACGACCCGTGGCGCGTCCTAGTGAGTGAAGTGATGTTGCAACAAACGTCTGTTGCTCGCGTCATGCCAAAGTACGAAGCTTTTCTTGATGCATTTCCAACCCCAGGCGCGTTAGCAGAGGCTTCATTAGGCGATGCCTTACGACTGTGGTCTGGTCTCGGGTATCCACGTCGTTGTCGTAATCTGCAAGCAACTGCAGTAGTTCTGCACGAACAGTTCAATGACAACATGCCTGAAACATTGGATGAACTACTTGCACTTCCTGGCATTGGTCAATACACCGCGCGTGCCGTGCTGGCTTTTGCGCATCGAAACGACGTGGCGGTTGTTGATGTCAATGTCTCGCGAGTGTTGTCGCGACTTGAAGGAGTTCCGATGAAGGCACGTGCTCTGCAGAACTTTGCAGACGAATTGGTTCCACAAGGGCTTGGGTGGGAATGGAATCAGGTGATGATGGATTTCGGCGCGCGGCACTGCACGGTGCGCTCGCCACAGTGCGACTCATGTCCTGTGCGAACTCAGTGTCACTACAAGGGCGTTGGTGATGATCCTGCGCAGTTGTCGGCTGGGGTTAGTAAACCGCAATCACGGTTTGAAGGTTCTGATCGTCAGGCACGAGGACGTGCATTACGTGCAGTGGGGGATGGCTCACATCGAATAGTTGACGTGATCGAAGCAATGCGTGTTGATGACGCTCGTGCTGAGAAGTTGATTGCATCGCTAGTGGATGAAGGATTGCTTCACCGCACAGGGAACACTGTTACTTTGCCGTAATCCAGTCAATAATCAACTTGTTCACTTCGGCTGGCTTTTCTAACTGCATGAAGTGGCCAGCACCTTCAACTATTTTCACCTCGGCCCAAGGTGACATTGCACGAGCCAACTCTGCAACTTCAGTTCCGATGCATCCGTCGTTTGATCCATGAAGATAGAGCGTTGGTTGAGTTAACTCACCACCACCAGCGGCTTGAATCGCATCGTATCTCTCACTGCGCGCACCAGTGCCAAGAGTCGCGCGGTAATAACCAAGAGCAGCTGACATATGTGCGGGGTCACGCAAACAGGCCTTGCAATTTTCCGAATCAATTGCGCCGTCATAACCGGGTGACCAATCTCTCCACAACATGTCGATGAACGCAAGATCATTCGCTGGCACCACCATGTCGGACAGTGGGTGCTGGAAATAGAACATGTACCAACTGCGCTTTGTCTGTTCGAGGTTGGTTGCAAATGACATTCCCATAGCGGCACCTGGAGGCACTGCCATTCCAACGACTCGCTTCCAACGTTGCGGCTCGCTCGCTGCTGCACCGTAGACACTTGGTGCGCCCCAGTCGTGCCCAATCAGAACTGCGTCGCCGTCACCGCCGAGAGCTTCATGCAAAGCATTGGCATCTGCGGATAATGCTCCTGTTTGGTAGATGCCATCAGGCGCGGTCGACGTTGGTGCGTAGCCGCGAGTAAACGGCGCTACCGCTCGGTAACCAGCGGCAGCAAGTTCGGGCATGAGGTGACGCCAACTATGTGCTGAATCGGGGAAACCGTGAAGACATAAGGCTAATGGGCCAGTGCCGCACTCTAGGTAGGTGAAGTCGATGCCATTAGCGGTGACGGTGTGTGTAGTGATGTCATGAGCCATATCCGAACGGTACTCGGGTGTGGTGCGACACGCGTCACTCTAAGAACTTGTGTACTTCACGAGCGAATATGCGTAGCGTGAGAGACATGGGGGCAGAACAACTACGCGTCACGTTTCACGGCGTTCGTGGTTCAACGCCGTGCCATGGGCCAGCCACAGTGAAATACGGCGGCAACACGGCATGTGTTTCTGTACAAGCAGAAGGGCAGCGCCCTCTTCTTCTCGATCTCGGTACCGGGCTGCGTTACTTCGGTAAGCAGTTTGTCGAAAAAGATGCAGCAGTAAATGCAGTGGCGTTAGTGACGCATCTGCATTGGGACCATATTCAAGGGCTTCCGTTCTTTGCGCCAGTTTTGAAACCAGATGCTCGTCTCGAAATGTACGGACCTGCTCAAGAAGATGGCACAAGCTTTATGGAATCCGTAAAGAACATTGTTCGTCCACCAACGTTTCCTGTTGACATGGCTGGTCTTCACGGGCGTTTTTCTTTTCATGATGTTGCAGATAATGATTTTGAAATCGATGGTTATTCCATCAAGTCACGTTTGGTCCCTCACATCGGGCCGACGGTCGGATATCGCATTGAATTCGGCGGAGTCTCCATTGCGTACATCTCTGATCATCAGCAACCACTTGATGGGTCGTTTTCCATCGCCGATGGAGTTCGCGAATTAGTTGAGGACACCGATCTTTTGATCCATGATGCGCAATACACGCCCGCTGAATTTGTCACTAAGGGTCATTGGGGTCATTGCACTACAGAATTCGCCGTAGGTGTTGCGATGTCTTGTCGTGCCAAGCGCTTGGCTCTCTTTCATCATGACCCAGAGCGCACTGATGCTGAACTGGACGCCACGAAAGCCTGTTCAGATTCTGCTGGCGTTGAAGTATTTGTGGCCCGTGAAGGCGCAACAATCAACTTGTGACCTAATGCGTCTAATCTGAACACATGTCTGCACCTATTGACTCTGCTCACTTTCGCGCCGTCCTCGGCCATGCACCAACCTCGGTTGTTGTCGTAACCGGACTCAATGCTCAGGGCGAAGCATTCGGAATCACTATTGGTTCCTTCGCGTCTGTCTCGCTTGATCCGCCGCTCGTTGGGTTTTTCCCTGGTGTCCGTTCGCAATCATGGGCTGCTATTCGTGAATCCGGTCACTTTTGTGTGAATGTCCTCGGGTCGCATCAAGAAGAAATGTGTTGGCGCTTTGCCAAAGAAGGTGACGACAAATTCGCTGGGGTTGACTGGGTGCCCTCGGCAGGTGGAAGCCCCGTATTGCCTGGCTCTATTGCGTGGATTGATTGTGAAATTGAAACTGAAACAGTGATGGGTGACCACACGTGTGTCGTTGGTCTTGTCACGTCTCTTGATCATGCAGAAGAAGTAGAGAACGCAATGGTGTTCTTTCGTGGCAAAGTCTCAAGCGTGAAGCACGGTGGATAGTAAAGAGATCACCGCTCGTATTTGCGCCGCAGTTGTTGGCGCAACACTTGCACTTGCCGGAGCAGGCAAAGTCACTTCGTGGAATCTTTGGCGTGCAAATGCTCGTCAACAGCATCTATGGACCGCAATTGCAGTAGCAGTGCCAGTACTTGAATTAGTTCTTGGTGCGGCATTGCTTGTATTGAAGCCAACTGCAACGGTTCTTGGGCTTGCAACACTGTTGTTGGTGGTGTTCACGTCATTCTTGGCACTGCAGGTCACGACCAAGTCTCAAGTTCCGTGCGCATGTTTTGGGGCTCACGTGAATCGGCCGCCATCATGGCGAGACGTGGTGCGCAATCTTGGGCTGATTGCATTGATGTTTACTGCAGCAGCGTTCAGCTAATTATCTATTGCACACAATCGATGGCGAACGACAACGTCTGTGCCTCATCACGCCATTGGTCGTAACGGCCTGACGGCCCGCCATGTCCTGCGCCCATGTCGCATTTGAATACAACTGTTGTTTGCGGTGATTCGTGACGCATGCGTGCGACCCATTTTGCTGGCTCGTGGTAACTAACGCGAGGGTCGTTCAGGCCCGCAGTGACATAGAGCTGGGGGTAATCAGTAGCGACGGTGTTGTCATACGGTGAGTAACTAGCGATGTATGAGGCGTAGGGCTCCGAGCGCGGATCACCCCATTCTTCCCATTCAGTAACTGTCAGTGGCAACGACGGGTCGCTCATGGTGCTCACTACATCAACAAAAGGGACTTCTGCAATTGCGCCTGCAAAACGTGTTGGAGCAATCGTGATGCTTGCACCCACCGCTAGTCCACCAGCACTTGCCCCACGAACAACCATCTTCGTGCCATCACAAATTCTGCTGTCTGCCAAATGTGTCGCCACTGCAATGGTGTCTGTAAACGTGTTGCGCTTGTGTTGTAATCGGCCCTGCAGATACCAGTCTCGCCCCATCTCGCCTCCGCCACGAGGGTGTGCAAGTGCCCAAATCCAGCCACGATCCAGTAACGACAATCGCGCAACAGAGAACCACGGCGCCACAGATATTTCATATGAGCCATATACGTACACCATCGCCGGTGCTGTTCCGTTGAGGGGGGTGTCGCGATGATGCACGATGTCAACAGGTACCCGAGTGCCATCGTCTGACGTGGCCCACAAACGTTTCGAAACATACATTGACAAATCACATGCGTTGACGCGCACTTGTTTCAGTGTGGAGATTTCATCTGATGCAATCGAATACCACGCAGTGGTGTGCGGCACTGTGAGTGATTGATACGACAATCGAATGCCGTCAGTATCAAAATCTGGGTTGGTGTCGAGTTCAACCTCGTGGGGTTCATCAAGAACTGCAATATGTGAGACAGTCCCGTTACGGTTCACAATGGAGATCACTTGCTGACCATTAACCCACCGTTGCATCACTGCAAATGAAGAGAAACACTCGAACTGAGTGATGCGCTCACCGGCCACATGAGCCAGAAATGGTTTCCACTCAGATGGGGAAGTTGTTGAGGCTGTCATGACTTGAAAGTCAACTGCACCGAGGTTCGTGGTGATAGCTAATTCGGTACCCCAATGATCCACTGTGTATTCAATGTCATCGCGACGTGGGGCAACACACAGCAATTGAGCAGTCGGTGTTGATGCATCAAGAATCCAAGTCTCGCTAGACGTTTTGCTGGCGGATTCGATCATGATGAGTTGTCCGGAACGGCTGGCTGCAACGCCGACAAAGAAACGTTCGTCTGCGTCTTCATAGACCATCACATCATCAGCTATCGGAGTGCCAACCTTGTGTCGCCACACTTGCCACGGGCGCATTTGCTCATCGGGGGTCACATAAAACAGCCAGTCATCATTGGTGCTCCAGGCAAGACCGCCGGATGCTGTATCGGCGATCACATCTGACACATCAAGGCCAGTTTCAGTGTCACGAATACGCAACGTGAAGTACTCGCCACCATCGATATCACTTGACCAAGCAAGAAGCTGAGTGTTATTTGATACCTCAAATGCCCCTAGCGAAAAGTAGGCATGGCCATCAGCTTCGATGTTCTCATCAATCAAAACATTCTCTGTTGCAGTTGTTGCTGTTCCGCCGCGGGAATGAATTGCGTAGGCCTTGCCAGTTTCGGTGCGTGATGTGTACCACCAACCAGAGTGACTGACTGGATGAGATGCATCATCTTCTTGAATACGTGACTTAAGAGTTGAAAATATTTCTTCAGTCACGGAAGTCTGTTGGGAAAACCATTGTTTCGAATACGCGTTCTCGTCGGTGAGGTATTTCAGCGTGTCCACATCGTCTTTCTGCAGCAACCACGCGTATGGGTCTTGCACGTCGCCAGACGGCCGTACCCATGTATGTGGTCGCCGTGGTGCAATTGGCAGATTCGATGTCATGCACTGCAGGATAAGGGCAGGTACGCGGTACCGTTTTCTTATGCGCGTGTGGATTGACCAAGACCTGTGTACAGGCGATGGATTGTGCGTAGATCTGTGCCCTGACGTGTTTGTGCAGCTTGAAGATGGCATCGCATATGTTGCAGAGCGCGGTGAACCTCTGAATGATCCGGGTGGTGCCGGTTCGTTAGCAGATGTAACTGTGCGGGATTTTTCTGCAGTTGTTCAAGCTGCTGATGTGTGTCCTGGCGAATGCATATTCGTCGAGATAGACGAATGAAATTTTCTCACGCATAATTTGTCAGTCACTTTATTTTTTGTAGTGAATTGTTCTCACCACACTGGTGTATTAGTAGGCATGGTTAATAGCGTTGAGTCAATCTCGTAGAGCAAAGCTCTGTGTGCGTTAGAAAACGCAATAGATAGCCACACGCTTGCCGTAAGATGAACCGAATGTCACCACGGAAAAACTTCTCACATCTCGATCATCGTCTTGCAGATGCATTGGAAGTTATGGGGGAATGGTGGACTCCACTCATCATTACTGCAGTCAGTAGTGGAGCTTTTCGTTTTGAAGCCATTCAGAATTCACTGGGCATTGCGCGCAACATTCTCACTGATCGTTTGAACACTCTTGTTGCTGGCGGCGTATTAGAAAAGCGTATGTACACCGAGAAACCA